>Ga0315339_1000062_pt1 | contig 187019 bp, 192 predicted proteins | sample ASW17metaG_FD_204514 | JGI IMG/M metagenome (GOLD analysis project Ga0315339, IMG submission 204514) | Ammonia-oxidizing marine archaeal communities from Pacific Ocean, United States - ASW #17 | ecosystem: Environmental > Aquatic > Marine > Oceanic | place: USA: California | collected 2016-12-05
CTATAGAAAAGTTTTTAAAAAAATCATTTAAGAGCTTTTATCCCTCATTAAAGAATGTAAAAATTACTAAGTCATGGAGTGGCCCATCAGAAAGAACCAAAACGGGATTTCCTTTTTTTGGATATCATCCCAATAATCAAAATATTTCTTATGCTTTTGGATACTCTGGTAATGGCATTCTTACCTGTTATGTTGGTGGAGAAATCTTAAGTAGCATGGCGCTCGAGGAAGATAATGAATGGACAAAAAGCAATTTCTGTAAAGGCCCATTGAAAATGTTTCCACCTGAGCCATTTAGATGGTTAGGAGCGATGGTGATAAGAAATGCAGTAAGACGAAAAGAAAAAAATCAAGAAATTGGGAAAAATCCTTTCTGGATTGATAAACAACTTGCTAAACTAGCTGTTTCTGTTGGAAGAGTTGATTTTGAAAAGAAAAAAAATTAATTAAAAATAATATGGATAAAAATATTAAAAATAAAATTCAATCTATACCAATATGGAATAATGATATCTCGATTAAAAATCTTGATGGAGGAATGACTAATCAAAATTTTTTAGTACAAGAAAATAATACAAAATATGTTGTAAGATTGGGTGATGATATTCCTGAACATTTAATTTCAAGATCAAATGAACTTATAGTTAGTAAAGCTGCTGCAAATGCTGGGATTGGTCCAAAAGTAATTTATCAAAGCAAAGGTATTTTAGTTTTAGATTATATTGAAAGTATCACCTTGTCTGCTGAAGGAGTGAGAAAGAATATTAAATCTATTATTCCCATAATAAAAAACATTCATAATGAAATTCCAAAAAATTTATATGGACAATCTTTAATTTTTTGGGTTTTCCATGTTATTCGTAACTATACAAAGTTTTTAGAAGATAATCAAAGTACGCATTTAAAAATGTTATCTGATTTAATTTCAAAATCTGAGCTGCTTGAAAAAAACTCTACACCATATGAAATTGTTTTTTGTCATAATGATTTATTGCCTGCAAACTTTCTAGATGATGGATCTCGTCTTTGGGTTATTGATTGGGAGTATGCAGGTTATAATACCCCTCTTTTTGATCTTGGTGGCTTATCTTCAAATAATAATTTTTCTTTAGAGGAAGAAATTTACCTTCTTGAAAATTATTTTGAAAAAAAAATCAATGACAAACTTATGCTCCAATATAATGCTTTAAAATCTGCTTCACTTTTGCGTGAAACTATGTGGAGCATGGTATCAGAAATAACATCAAAAATTGATGCGGATTATGCTAGTTATACGCAAGAAAATTTAACAAAGTTTAATCAAGCATATAAAGAGTTGGATTTATAAAAATAAATAACAATTAACCTAATTTTCTTTAATAGCATTAATATACTCAGCAAAGGTTGGATTTTGCATTAACACTTTGCAACGCTCAAAACGTTCTATTGAATAAGTCCGAAAATCGTCAACTGGATTTTTATCTGCAAGCTGAATTAAACCCCACAATGTCCAAAGGAGATCGCACATGGCTTTGTATATTATTACTCTTCCTTTTTGGGCTGAGGTAGGAGCTCTACCAAAATATGCTTCTAACATTTCGTTTTCCTGAACCTCATTCATTCCTGCTTCAACTGAAAGATCGCCTAAATCCCATAAAGGATCATTCATGCCTGAATATTCCCAATCTACAATCCACATATTTTTTCCATCATCCAGAAAATTTTCACAAAGAGGGTCACAATGACAAGGAGCTAATGGTGTTGGATTTGCTTCTAGTGATTCTTTAACAGGTTCAGCTGCCTTAACTATATCATGATATCCTTCTGGTAAATCTACATCTTTGGTAGACAAAATTTTTAAATAATCATCAATCATATTAAAAAGTTCAAAACGAAAATCAAAAGTTTCACCTGAATTATGAAGTTTAGCTAAGGCAAAACCTGCTCGAGCTGGGGAACCTTTCCTTGAACTAAAAAGATTTGGCGTCATGGTTTCTATTTCATTAATAGCCTTTGAAATCATCACCCCCTCTTTCACATCAGCCCAAATAATTTCTGCAGATATTCCTGCTCGCCATGCAGCACTTGCATTCTTAAATTCAATTTCACGGTTAATATATTCTTCAGTTCCTTTACCCGCTATACGGACTATAAGATTTATTTTTTTAGTTTTAACTAAATGAACAAGATTAGTCATTCCCCCAAGTCGTTTAATTTTGCAATCATTTACTGTGATATTTTCAAACCCTTGTACTTTATTTAAAACTGATATAACTTTTTTAATAATTTCACTCATTATAATACCTTTTGTATCTTCAATTGCTTATTTTATGGATCATATAATTGTAGGCTCTTTATTTTAAATTTTAAATAAATTATTGGTAAATTAAAATTGAAGAATGATCAAGTATTCAAGATCATGGTTAATAAAACAAAATACTAAACAAAAATTCAATAAAGTATTGCTTATAGTTTAATATTTAATAAATTAAATTCAGCAATATAATAATTTTTGTTGACCATTAGCTCTTAAAATTATTAAACATAATTATTTAAATGAAATTAAAAAACAAAAAAGTAATTATTACAGGTGGGGCATCTGGAATTGGAAAAGCAACTGCTGAATTATTCTGCCATGAAGGTGCGCAAGTAGCAATATTAGATATTAATAAAACTGAGGGAGAAAAAACTGTTAATAAAATAAATATAAATAAAAAAAAAGCTTTTTTCTTTGAAACAGATTTAACTAAATCTAAAGAAGTTAAAAATTCAATTAATAAAGTTTTAAATCAATTTAAAGAAATAAATATTTTGTTTAATCATGCAGGAACTATAATAGTTAAACCACTTCATAAATCCTCAGAAGATGATTATAATTATTTAATGGACATTAATGTAAGATCAGCTTTTCTTGTATGCAATCAAGTAATCCCAATTATGTTAAAAAACAAAGGAGGAAATATTATAATAACATCCTCTATTGGGGGTGAAAAAGGTTTTGCTTTAGAGTCATTATACTGCATGACAAAAGGAGCTGTTTTACAATTAGCAAGATCTATTGCAGTAGAATATAGAGATCAAGGAATTAGATGTAATGCTGTCTGTCCTGGATTTGTTAAAACTAATCATGGATTAAGAGAAATTAAAGAATTAGATGAACAGGGTCAAAACTGGAATGAAACAGATTTACATGCAGTTCAGGGAAGAATTTGTAAGCCTGAAGAAGTTGCATCAGCGGTATTATATTTAGCTTCTGATGACTCTAGTTTTGTTAATGGTACAGCTCTTTATGTTGATAATGCTTGGTATGCTAAAGGATAGTTTATGAATAAATTACCCAAACTAATCTGTAAAAATGTTTGGAAGTTATACGGTGACAAACCAAAAGAATTTTTACATCAACATAATAATAATCCAGATCAAGAAACTATAAAAAAAGCTGGTTACATTCAAGCTATTCGTGATGCCTCTTTAGAAGTCTACGAAAATGAGATCCTTGTGGTGATGGGTCTCAGTGGATCAGGTAAATCAACATTAGTAAGATGTATGTCTAGATTAGTTGATCCAACCATTGGGGAGATTTTTTTTGAAAATATAGATATGGGAAAATTATCTAATAAAGAATTAATAAAAATTAGAAGACATAAAATGGGTATGGTATTTCAACACTTTGCTCTTTTTCCTCATCGTACTGTTATAGAAAATATAGCCTTTCCTCTTGAGGTGCAGGGTATTAAGAAAAAAGAAAGGGAGAAATCAGCATTGGAAATTATAGAATTAGTCGGTCTTGAAGGAAGAGAAGATTATTTTCCAAAAGAATTATCAGGAGGTCAACAACAACGAGTTGGTATTGGTCGTTCCTTAGCTGTTAAGCCTGAACTATGGTTTTTAGACGAGCCCTTTTCAGCGCTTGATCCATTAATTAGAAAAGAAATGCAAAATGAATTTTTAAAAATTCAAAGTACATTAAAAAAAACAATTATTTTTATAACGCATGACTTTGATGAGGCAATAAAATTAGCTGATAGAATTATTATAATGAATGAAGGTATAATTGTACAAATTGGAAGTCCAGAAGATTTAATTATGAAGCCAGTCAATGATTATGTCAAAGAATTTACTGAAGATCTTCCCAGAGAAAGATTGTTATCCGTAAAAAGCATAATGAATAATAATAAAAATCCATCAAATAGTAATAGCGTGTATGAAGATGAAAAAATATTTAAAATACTTGAAAAAGTATTATCTGAAGGCTCTGTCTCAGTCATAAATAGGTCAAATGAAATCGTTGGTTCGTTGGATAAAGAAACAATTTCAAAGTTTATTTATAATTAATTAATAAATAATTAAACTTCTTTAATAGACATTCTCATACATTTTAGATAACTTAAGTTTTTATTAGTTAGTAATAGGGGGATTATATGAAAGTTATTAATAAAAAATTTAACATTATACTAAGTGTTATTTTTATTTTTTTCGCACAAAATGTTTATGCTGTGGAATCAAAAGATCCGATCAAACTTACATTGCATGATTGGACAGGACAATTAATTACAACAAATATTATGGCTGAGGTTTTAAAAGAAGCTGGTTATAATATTGAACTAGTTCCAGCTGACTACATTGCGCAATTTGCTGGTTTACAAACAGGTGACTTACATGTTGCCATGGAAATGTGGGAAACAACTGGTCGTGATGCTATTGATGAATATACTGCTGACGGAAGAGTAGTTAATGTAGGTTCAACTGGAATGGATGCAATAGAAGAATGGTGGTATCCTTCTTATATGAAAGAAAAATGTCCAGGATTGCCAAATTGGGAAGCGCTAAATGATTGTGCTGAAGCATTTGCCACACCTGAAACTTCTCCTAAAGGAAGATATCTTGGTGGACCAGTAACTTGGGGTGGTTATGATGATGAACGCGTTGAAGCTCTTGAGCTTGATTGGGAAGTTATTCATGCTGGAACTGATGGAGCTCTTTTTGCTGAATTAGAATCAGCTTATCAAAGAAAAGCTCCAATCATGTTATGGGTTTATGCTCCTCACTGGGCACCATCAAAATATAGTGGTGAGTTTGTAGATTTTCCACCATACACAACAGAATGTTACACTGATCCATCTTGGGGAAGTAATAAAAATGCTGCGTATGATTGTGGCAAACCTCGCGGTCCTATTTGGAAAGTTGCCTCTAGTATGTTGAAAGACAAGTGGCCAGGTGCATATGATGCTATTGAAGCATTCACTCTCGACGCCAATGAAATGGGTAATCTAGTTGCAGCTGTGGACTTAGATGGCAACACAGTTGAAGCTGTAGTAGCTGACTGGATGTCTAACAACAAAGATAGATGGGGTTCTTGGATAAAATAATTTTATAATATTGTTTTATTCATTTTTAAAAGGGGGATAAAAAATCCCCCTTCTATTTTCTATGTTATGAAAAACAAAAATATTATTAATAAAATCACTTTTATTTCATTATTATTACTTACTTTTGTTTTTTATTGGTATGGAAAAGAGATAGCTAATTATTTTGATAGTAAGTGGATATTAAAATATCCAAAACATCATGCCTTCCCTTTTGCGATATATACAACAACATTCGTTAAGTGGTTAATTAACGAAGCTAGTTTTGGATTATTTACTTTTAAGGATGTTACACGTTCTTTTGCCTGGATCATAGAACAGCCCTATAATTTAGTACTTGCAATTTTTTCTAAGGGAATTTTAAAAGGACAAGGACAAGATGCGATATTGATACTTAGTCCTTTAAGTTGGATATCAGTTATTGGAATTTTCTTTACTCTTGCCCTTTATACTAAAGATAAATTTTTAATCATACTAGTAGTTTTTGCTATTATTTATTTAGCAGTTTTTGATCAATGGCAAAGCTCAATGATTACCCTATCCTCAATTATTATCGCAGTACCAATAGGAGTTTTGCTTGGCATTTTATTCGGGGTACTCTGTTATAAGTCGCAAATCATAGAAAAAATTATTACCCCTATTTTAGATTTAATGCAGACAGTGCCGGTATTTGCTTATCTTGTTCCGATACTTGTTATGTTTGGTTTTGGCCCTGTTTCAGCTTTAATCGCAACTGTTATTTATGCAATGCCTCCTATGGTGAGAACTACTCTTCTTGCATTAAATAATATTGATCCTCAGTTAAAGGAAAGCGGAATAATGTCTGGTTGCACAGATAGACAGTTGATGTGGAAAGTACTTATACCAGTATCAAAACCAACATTATTAATTGGCGTAAATCAAGTTATCATGCTGTCCCTTAATATGGTGATAATAGCTTCTATGATAGGAGCTGGGGGTCTTGGTTATGATGTGTTGGCATCCCTTAGACGTTTAGATATTGGAGGAGGAATTGAATCAGGAATAGCTATAGTTGTTTTAGCTATAGCCTTAGATCGTTTAAGTCAATCTTTCGCCAATTTACCTACTTTAACAAAAAAAAAACGTGTAAGTTTTTACACAAAATATAAAAAAATATTTTTTTTACTACTCTATATAATCAGCGTTTATTTATTAGGATCGTTTTTTTCTTTTTTCAAATTTTTTCCTGAAAACTTAATGATTAATACTTCATCATTTTGGGAAGAATTAGTTAAATATATTAACATTAATTATTTTGATAATTTAGAAAATTTCAAGATAACCCTGCTGACATATTTTATGTTACCAATAAAAAAATTCTTTTTAGGCATTCCATGGCCGTGGTTTATCATAATAATTACCATCATTGGGTGGTATTTTGGAAAGCTTAAACTTGCAGCACTTTGCTTTGCTCTTTCAGTTTTTATTGTAACTACTGGCCTTTGGCAAAAAGCAATGATTACCCTCTATCTTTGTGGATCTAGTGTTATAATCGCTTCTCTCATAGGCATTCCACTTGGAATTTGGGCAGGATTAAATAAAAAAGCCGATAAAATTTTAACTGCATTTATTGACACTCTTCAAACACTACCTAGCTTTGTATATTTAATACCTGTTGTAATGCTTTTTCGTGTTGGTGATTTTACCGCAATGATTGCTGTTATATTATATGCACTTGCGCCCGCTGTTCGCTACACGGCACACGGAGTAAAAAATATTAATAATCAAATTATAGAAGCTGCATTAATTTGTGGTTGCTCTCCTAGACAGTTACTATTTAAAATAAAACTTCCTTTAGCTATACCTGAAATCTTATTGGGTATTAACCAAACAATTATGTTAGCTCTCTCAATGCTTGTAATTACAGCATTAGTGGGTACTAGGGACCTTGGGCAAGAAGTGTATATAGGTCTTACTAAAGCCGATATTGGAAGAGGCTTGATTGCAGGTCTTTGTGTAGCCTTTATATCTATTATTGCTGATAGAATAATTAAAGCTGGAAGTAATAAATTAAAAAATAAATACGGAATTAAATAATATTTATGACAAAAATCCTATCCACTGTTAATAATTCAAAATTTTATCATGGATAAAAAATTATTAACACCCGGACCCTTAACGACGTCTCTGTCCACTAAAGAGGCAATGCTTCATGATTGGGGATCGCGGGATCAAAAGTTTATTGAACTCAATTACGCGATACGTGAATCTCTTGTAAAACTTATTGAAGGACAAGATAATTATCAATGTGTTCCAATGCAAGGAAGTGGAACATTTGCTGTTGAATCGATGATAAGCTCTCTAACTCCAAAAGATGCAAAAATATTAATTCTAATTAATGGAGCGTATGGCCACAGAATGAAAAAGATGTGCTCCTATCTTAATAGAAATTGTATTGACTATGAAGTAGCAGAACACGAACAACATAATCTAATTCAAATTGAAAAAATTATTGATGAGGACAAGGATTTAACTCATGTTTTCGCAGTTTACTGCGAAACAACTTCGGGTATTCTAAACCCTATCCAAGATATTGCTGATTTAGTAGAAAGAAAAAATCTGTCACTTTTTATTGATGCTATGAGTGCCTTTGGGGGGCTTCCATTAAACAGTAAAGAAACAAAATTTGATGCTGTAGCTGCATCTTCTAATAAGTGTTTAGAAGGAGTTCCAGGTGTTGGTTTTATTTTAGTAAAAAATGAAGTAATTAAAAATGCTAAAGGAAATTGCCACTCACTTAGTTTGGATTTATTTGATCAATGGCAAGCAATGGAGAAAAATATGCAGTGGAGATTTACACCTCCCACGCATGTGCTCGCAGCTTTTCATCAAGCAATTCAAGAACATAAAAAAGAAGGGGGTGTAGTTGGTCGGCTTAAAAGATACTCCAATAATTGTAAAATTATATGTGAAGGTATGAAAGAAATAGGCTTTCATCAACTATTATCTGATGACCTTCAAGCTCCTATAATTATTACATTCATGCAACCTCAAAATGCAAATTTTAAATTTGATCAATTCTATGATGCTTTAAGTGAAAAAGGATTTTTAATTTATCCGGGAAAACTGACAATTGCCAATACATTTCGCATTGGATGCATTGGGAATTTAACATCAAATGACATGCAAAATGTTCTTCAAGCTATTAAGGAAACCATAAAAGAATTAAGAATACAAATAAATTAAAGTTTATGTCTTCTAATAATAAAATTGAAATTCCACTTATTGAAGCAACGAATCAAAATCTTAAGGGATATGGTTATTTAGTTAATGATTTTGATCAATGCGAAATTGAAATTGTAACGTGGCCTAAACAAGGGTGGAGAAATATTGAAGAAGGGACCGGCAATGAGGGCGGAACAACTGAAGGTCCATTTGAAACATGGTGGGAGCAAAACATTTTATATGGCAGAAATAATGCTGTTGAACACAAAAGTAAATATGACAAAGACGGAAGGTACTTGCTTGGCTATGGCTCTGATCCAGACGATTCTAGCAATAATTTAACTACAACAGATCCTACACAAATATATATTTGGCATGTAAATTACCATCCAGATGGAGGCCAATTGTTTTTTCCTAAAGATAATAAACCATTTATTTCTCCCCTAGCTCTTCCAGGAGATGATATTCAGCCAGATAACTTTAAGGCATTTTATTTTAATGGGTCTCAAGGATTATATATTCATCCCAACATATGGCACGAAGGTGTATTCCCCATAAAAGGAAGAGCAACATTTAAAGGTAAGCAAGGGAAGGTTCATGCACGTGTAAGCATTGATCTACATAAAGAATTCAAGTCTTACCTTTATTTTAATGTTTCCATCTAAATATGAAAAAGTAATTTTTTAAACATTTAAGGATTCTAATATTATTTGAATTGGGTGTAACGTTTCTATACCAGAGTTTTTTTCAATGTTCCATCTGCATGTTTCACTATCACATAAAATAACATCAGGTTTATGAAATTTAATTTGTTCACTTAAAGATTTTCCTATTAATTCAGAAATTTCATTTCTTCCCTTTACATAACCATATGTTCCTCCAATGCCACAACAGTCAGCTTCTGAAAGAGATAGAGAAATTTTAGGTATTAATCTTAATAATTCGACAACTGGTTGACCAATTCCATGACTTTGCAATTGACAAGGACCATGATAAAAAATTTTTTTATCTATTGCTTTCATCCTCTTTGCTAAAAAATCTCTGTGTTTCTCTACAATATATTCACAAATATCTTTTGTCGATTGAGATATTTGAGTACTTTTTGGATCAGTAAAATTTAAATATGCAGAATATTTTTTTTTAATTGTTAAGCTACAACTTGTAGAAGTTGAAATAATATTTTCTGCAAAATCTAATGATCTAGTGAGTGAATTTAATAATTTTTTTGACCTATTGATTGCTGCATCCCATTCTCCTGAAGATAACATTGGTAACGAACAACACAAATCTGTATTTGCAATTACATTATAGCCTAAATAACTCATGACTTTAATTGCAGCTATTCCTACTTCTGAATCATAATTATCAACAGCACAACCAGAAAAATATATAATATTTGTTTTATTTGAATCTATTTTTATTTTCTCTAAAAACTTTTTAAATTTTTTCCCATGAAAACTAGGAAGTGGCGCGTTAGAATCCAAATGAAAAAATTGACTAGCTAAATAACGAAAAAAATTATTGTGAAGTATAAAATTTGATAAAGTTGGAAAAATGTTTCCTAACTTCCCAATAGTATCAGGTCTATTTAGTAAAGTTTGAATAAAAGATATTTTTTTATTTTTATTATTTAAATTTGACTTAGCGTGAGTAATAATATCAGTAATTGCAACTTCATTCGGACAGACACTCATACAAACACCGCAGCCATTACATAGTTCAGGAGATATTTCTACTAAGTCTTCCAGTGAACGAAATCTTTGGGATTGTGGGCCTGAATATTTTGGACCAGGAAATTGATTAGTAACATTAGAAACAGGACAATATGAATTACAAATACCGCATTTTGTACAATTATCCATTGATTTTAGTATGTCCTCTGACGAGGGTTGGTATGAATTTATAATCATTTAAAATAAATATTTTTCATTTAATTATTAAGATAGGAAGAAATATTATTTGCTGAATACCAACCAGAAGCTATTGAAACTCCTTCACCAGATAATTCAAGAGATGGATTCCAATTTGATAAATTTCTTCCTGTAAAAAATACATTTTCCAATTGATTATTTGAATTGCTAATAGGTTTCAATTTACTGTCTGTTATTACACCTGACGTTTGTAGTGCATTTAAAGTTTCATAACTTTTTTCACACTTAGTGTGATTATTATTTTTGATTTTTGAATTAAATATTTCTTCTACTATTGCACCATTGCTCTTAACTTTAATGCCTCCCATTAATATGCCACCATTAGCAAAAATAAATGCTCTGGCCTTAATAATTCTTTTAAAATTATCAACTACAGAAAGACATTTATTATTTTCTATATTTGCCTTCAAAATATGAGAGCCTCTGTGAATATAATTTTTTTTCAATACCTCCCTTTCAAGTATTTTATTTAATCTTATGCCTGGTATTGAAGGAGGCAAAGTAGGGGCCTCAAAACATTTTTTTGATAAAGTCTTTTCAGCACTTCTAATTATTTCGATATACTTGTTTAATCCTAATACTGCTGGAAATATTACAACGGATGTTTTTTTATTAATTTTTTTATTAATATTAAAAAAATAATTTTCAGGACTAGACAAATTATCAAATGATATAGCTAATGAAGAACTATCGGGATGTTGATTTGTATCTGGTTGAACAACATTTAATATTTCAATTGTATTTACATATTGCTTTATAGATTGAGCTATCAGTTCAGCATGAAAATCTTTCTGATTTTGAAATTTAATTATTGTGATATCTTTATTATAAATATTTTCAAAATTAATTTGATTAAAATATAATCCATAACTAGGAATTTTCAAACCAATTGGAGAAATAGTGAATGAGTTTGTCTCAAAATATTTGTATCTTAATTTATTGCTTATTTGGTGATTAAAAAACCATTCAATTGCTTGTTTAACATTATCTTTCCCTATTAGTTTATAAGGATGTTCACTGGGAAGACCTTCTATAAAAAAAGAAAGGGCTTTTTTACCTGAATTATTATTTTCTTTAAAGTCTAATACCTTAATATTACCAGAAGAATACAAATATGAGCCTTTGCCATTGGCAAGAATTCTTGACGTATAACCTAGTTCTTGTAATCGAATTGAAGCAATAAAAGCATCAAGTTCTGCACCAACTATGATGACATCAGTATTCACGTTCTAATATCGTCTTTCTCTGAATTTTCTGCAGTTAATCTCAATCCAAAGTTTTCTTGATGAATATAATCACTCAGTAAAATTTGTTTTGCTTGATCTCCGTAAGATGTACGCATTGACCCCTTAAGTCTTTCTGACCAAAAATTTAATATAGATTTTTTAATATCAATATCATTTTTATGATTAACAACTATTTCAGCTAAACGACTATTGCAAAATGTCCCTTGGCAAGGACCAAAGCCAACTCTAATTCTTCTTCTTATGTCGTGAAAATCAGACAAATTTTCATTTTTCATTATTTCTTCAATATCAGTTTTTGTAATAGCTTCGCACTCGCATACTACATCATTAAAATTTTTTTGATTTTCAATTTTTTGAAAATATGATGAAGGAATCCAATTGGTATTTTTTGAATTTGATATTGGGATTGTATCGGTGGAGCAAGGAGTTTTAATGCCTAACTTGTTTCCGAGTTTATTAACGACATCTTCTGCCATAGATCTATGCGTTGTTAAAGAACCACCGCATACAGTAAAAAAATTCTTTAAACCATTTTCATCATGATCAATAACCGAGTGACTTCTGGGAAGGGGTATATTTTTATCAAAGTTTTTAGGCTTGACCAAAGGTCTGACGCCTGCCCAAGCTCTAAAAGATCTATAGTTTTTTATTTTGGGAAACAATTCTTCAGCACCTATCAAAAGTTCCTGAATTTCTTCAGGACGAATTTCAGTTGTGTCTGGATCATTAACTATTTCTGAAGTTGTACCCCAAAGACAAACAGTTCCAGAAGGACACATAATATCATTACTAGAAGGAATCCTGCACCTATTTATTACTTGACTAACTATTCGATGTGAAAAAACCATAACAGATCCTTTTGTAAGTTGTAATTCAACCTCTTGATCAACTAATTTTGCAATTTTGCTAGACCACGGACCTGAAGCGTTAATTATACAATCACACTCTAGTATTTTTTTAAAACCATTTTTTTCTATTACCTCAACTGACTTTACTAAATTATTATGCTGTTTTATTGATACAACTTTATGATTAGTAAGAACTTCTCCGCCATTGGTTTTAATATCTTTGGCAAGTAAATTAACTAGTTTCCAAGGATTTATAATAGCATCTGGAACTTGAAATGCTCTAAGGATATTGTTGCTTAACTCTTTTTCTTTTTTTAAAACCTCATCAATTTGAATTTCTCGACAAGGTATTTTTGCAATTTCACAGCATTTAATAAATTTTTCAGGATAATCTTCAGGATCATTCGGCAAGCTGATAAACAGTCCTCCAATTAATTCAACTGCTTCAGGAGCAATTTTACTTATTGATTCTCTTTCTCTAAAACATTCGGCAGCATAAGAAGTATCAGACACTACATATCTTGCACCACTTTGAAGCATGCCATGGAATCTGGAAGTAGTGCCAGAACCTAAATCTCCAAATTCTATTAACGTTGTTTGATATCCTCTTAGAACCAAATCTCGTGCAACTCCACATCCAGTTGCTCCACCGCCAATAACAATAATTTTTGGCATGTTTTTATTATTTTTAAACATTATTCATTAAGCTTAACTCCTTTTTTCTCTTTTGAGACCATGCATTTATCAATCTATCTACAACGATAGCTATAAAGGCAACGCAAATACCTGCTGTTATTCCTCTTCCTGGATCAACTTTGGATAAAGCTATTAAAGTCTCTTGCCCTAAATCCCTTGTACCAACTAAAGCAGTTATTACTAACATGCTTAACCCCATCATTAATGTTTGATTAACTCCTAGCATTATATCAGGAAGAGAAAGAGGTAATTGAACACGTCTTAAAATTTGAAATTTTGTACATCCTACTGACACAGCTGCATCTAAATAACTTTTTGGAATTTGTCTTATACCATTATCTGTATATCTAATTGCAGGAACAATAGCATATAAAACAACTGCTATCATTGCCGAAAAATCTCCCACACTGAAAATCATAATAACTGGAATCAAATATACAAAAGCCGGAAGTGTTTGAAATGTATCAATTATAACTTGAGTAACTTTGTGAACACGATCATTTTGAGATGCAATAATACCTATTGGAATACCAATTAAGTTTGCTAATAGAACACAAACACCAATTAAATAAACGGTAATCATTGCTTTTTCCCAAAAACCAGTCATTGCAATAAACAAAACAAGCATTGAACATTTTATACCCAAAGCTAAACCTTGAATTCTAAATCCTATAGTAAAAACTAATAATACAACTACAAACCAAGGAACTGATATCATAAAAATTTTAAAAGGTTTTAACAAATATATATAAAAAAAATCACGGACTAATCTAATTGGACCATGGTAATTAATATTAATGTAATCAATTATTCCATCCCAAAAACGTCCTGACGAAACTATTAAATTTTCTGGTATGTCATAAAAAAAAGAAAACCAATTTCCACATGCCCAAGTAATAATAATAAATATAAAAATAGATATTAAGTAAATATTTTTTTGAAAAAAATTAGTTTTTTTATCACGGTAAACTGGTCGTTTTTCTGCTATTTTTTGACTTAATCTATCCAAAATAATAGCAACTAAAGTGATAGCGATTCCTGCTTCAAAACCTTGGCCAATTCTTAACTGCTTTAAAGATTGCCATACATCATAACCTAATCCTCCAGCTCCTATCATTGAGGCAATAATAACCATATTTAAAGTTAACATTATTACTTGGTTAACTCCCAACATCATTCTTGGGCGGATAGAGGGGAGTAAAACTCGATAAAGCATTTGTAATGTTGAGCATCCAACCATTTTTCCTAGCTCAACAACTTCATTGTCAACTTGATCTAGGGCATTTTTTGTTATTCTTGCCATGGGAGGCATTGCATAAATTAAAGTTACAATTAAAGCAGCTGCAGGACCATATCCAAATAGCATTAATGCAGGAACTAAATATGCAAATACAGGCATAGTTTGCATAAAATCAAAAATTGGCGTTAATATCCCATTAATATTCTTTGATTTGTATGAAATTATTCCAAGCAAGGTTCCAATTATGATCCCAATAATTACTGCTACAATAATTGATGAAAAAGTTGTCATAGTACTTTCCCATAAGTCAAAAAAAACTACATATAATAATGAGATCGCAATAAAGAAAGCTAAAGTGTAATCCTTAAGCCAAATTGCAGTTGTAACAAAAATAAATATTACAGACATCCATGATAGTGGAGGAATATACAATATGTCACTATTATCCATTTCATATTTAAAACCATTAGCAAGCAATCCTTTAAGAAAAAGAGAAGGTGCATCTAAAAGTGATCCTATTGCTCTTGTGAATTGTTTAAATGTAAATAATCCAAAATCAGCATCTTCAATTAACCATTTAACAAAAATGGTTATGTATTTTGCTATGGGTATTTTAAATAAATCTGGGAATTCTATTATCCAACTAAGAAAAGAATTTGAAAAAAGATATAAAAGAAAAATAAGAATCAATGACAAGAAAAAAAAAATATTTCTTTTAACAATTTCTAAGACTTGCATTTTTTATCAATAATGAAAAACTAGGGCATAAAATGCCCTAGTTTAAAGAAATTAAATTATTTAAGCCATTCACCCCAGATTGATTCATTTTCAGCAATCCAATCTTTAGCAACATCCATAGTATCAGTACCATCAATATCACTTTTATAAACTAGATCACCCATTGTTTTTTCATCCAAGGTAAATTTTTTCCAAACATCATATGCTTTTGGCCAAATGCTCTCGCCACCAGACCAGGCTGACTTCCACATATAACCTGTGGGGTTACCACAATCATGAGTTTTATCTGGATTTGGTCCCCATGATGCATCATCATAACAGCCATCACCATACTCTGGCCATGCAACAAACTCTCCTGGATACATTGCAGGTAACCAGTATGGTTGCCAAGTCCAAGCTATAATGGGTTCTTTTCTTTTAACCGCAGCAACAATATCAGCACCTAGTGCAGCATCACTTCCAGCATTAATTACTTCAAGTGGCAATCCTAGTGCTTCAATTCTTAAATTACCTGTGCCTCCCCATTCAATCGGACCTTCTAAAAATCTTCCATTGGGAGAAGTTTCAGCAGTACTTAAAGATTTTGCACATTCTGCATCAAGTAGTGCTTCCCAATTTGGTAGACCAGGACATTTATCTTTAACATAAAGTGGATACCACCAATCTTCAAAAACCGATATTCCTATGTTTCCCATATTTAAAACAGTACCACTTCCCCAAGCATCAGCCATTACATCTTTTGCAGTTGTATCCCAACCTGGAGAACCGATATGCAAATCACCAGATTTTAAACCAGCGAATTGCCCTATATAATCTGCTGGAGTATATTCAACGTTGTACCCAAGTTTTGAAATTAATTCTCCGTAAATTTGCATAATTATATTGTCACCTGAATATCCCATAATAACAACTTTTATTGGATCTTTTGATTCAGGAGTTGTTGCTTTAACAGTTGAACTCACTAAAAAAGAAAAAGATAAAAAAAAGATGATTAAATATGACTGCAAAAAATTATTTATTATTTTTTTCATTATACCTCCCATGATAATGTTTATAAATTAAAAAAACTTAATTATAATTAATAGTAAACACTACAATTAACTTTAATCAATATTTACTTTATATACTTCATTTAAATCAATATTTACTTGAATTTTTCCACTTTAAGTGCAAAAAAGTTAATATACTGGTAAATTTTAGCTTATAAATATTAATTTATTACAATGGTAAATATTGAAGAAAATAAGATAAAGTTTTCATGTAAGAATTTGTGGAAGTTATTTGGCAATAAGCCTGAAGAGTTTTTAAAAAATAAAAATTATAATCCAAGTGAAGCTGATTTAAAGAAATTTAATATTATAGGAGCAGTGCAAAATGCAAATATAGAAATATTAGAGGGTGAAATCTTTGTTATAATGGGTTTATCAGGTTCAGGCAAATCAACACTTGTAAGATGTTTATCAAGATTAATAGAATCTACTCATGGTCAAATATATTTTGAAAATTCTAACCTAAGAAAAATGTCTGATAAAGAATTAATTGATCTGCGCCGACACAAAATGGGAATGGTTTTTCAAAATTTTGCTCTTTTGCCTCATATGACTGTTTTAGGTAATGTTATGTTTCCTCTTGAAATTCAAGGTTCTAAAAAAGATGCAATTAAAAAGAAAGCTTTAAAAGTAATTGAATTGGTGGGCTTAAAAGGTAGAGAAAATTATTTCCCAAAAGAACTATCAGGAGGGCAACAGCAAAGAGTTGGAATAGCAAGATCTTTAGCAGTTGATCCAGAAGTATGGTTTTTAGATGAACCATTTTCTGCACTTGACCCATTAATACGAAGAGAAATGCAAGACGAATTTTTAAGACTTCAAAATCTTCTTCACAAAACTATTATCTTTATAACGCATGATTTTGATGAAGCTATTAAACTTGCAGATCGTATAGCAATTATGAAAGATGGTTTAATAATTCAAATTGGAACTCCTGAACAATTAGTTATTCATCCAGCAACAAATTATGTTAAAGAATTTACAAATGATATTCTTAGATCAAAAGTTTTAACTGCAAGATCAATAATGGAGAAAATCACCAACAAAACTAATGATTATATAAAGGTCAATGAAAAATCTGTAGTTGAAAGTTTTGCAGCCGATTTAATTGATAACAACACAAATGCTTTAGTTATGAATGATGCAAATAAAGCAGTTGGTGTCATTACAAAAGAAAAAGTTTTTGATATTTTAATAAATAGAAATAATAAAAAATAAATTTCATTAACTTATTATGATGCCTAAGTAGTCGAAATATGAATCCTAATTTTTTTGTATTTTTTTTCAAATATGATAATAATGGTGCTTTAACAAATAATTAACAATTAGGAGGTGGTGTTCGACTAAATTTTTTCTTAAATCTAAATTGAGAAAAAATGAAAAGAAAATCTTTGAAATAATAAGTATTGATTTAATAAAAGAATTTAATAAATATCTTTTTTTCAAAACAGATCACTTTTAAATATTAATCAATTATATGAAAATTATTCATTTATCTGATCCACATATACATACTAAAATTCTCCATGGTATAAATCCTATAAATAGATTTCAAGCAGCTCTTAATCATATAATTGAGAATCACCTAGACTCAGACTTATTTATAATTACTGGAGATCTAACTCATTTTGGTGATGAAGAATCTTATTATAAATTAAATGAAATTTTAACTAAATCAGATTTATCAAACAAGTTGTATCCAAAGCTTATGGTGGGGAATCATGATAATAGAGAAAACATCAAAAAAATATTTCCAAATATTCCAACAGATAAAAATGGATTTATACAAGATTTTATTGATATAGAAGATAAGAGGTTTATTTTTTTAGATACAAACTTACCAGGAACTAATCAAGGTTATTTTTGTAAAAAAAGGCAGAGTTGGTTAATAAATAATTTAGAAAATAATAATGAAAATAAAAAAATATATCTTTTTATGCATCACAACCCCCTACCACTTGCTGATAAAAATAGTGATGGAATAGGATTGCAACAAAGAGAAGAATTTAAAAATATTATTTTTAAGCATAAAGATATAATAAAACACATCTTTTTTGGTCATCAACATATCACTGCATCGGGCAATTATTTAGGAATTAATTTTTCCTCACCAAGAAGTACCTGGTGCCCTTTAGTTCCAAATTTTTCAAGCAAGTATAGACTTGGAACAGCAAATACTGATCCAAACTATAATGTAGTCCTTATAAAAGATGATTCTCTTATAGTTCATAGTGAGGATTTTTTAAAAAACGAAACTAATTGGTTTACCGATTAATAAATTAATACTTATTACAAAAAAACTGCTTATTTAAAAAATTTTTAAAACTCCAAACAAAGTGACTTAATATGAGAAGGCATAATATTACAACATCCCTTTAAAAATTTTGCTCCTTCTTTAAATTATAAGAAAATTTGATACAATTACCAAGGTAATGAAAAAGTTTTTACATTTGTAAAACTTTTCATTGCCTCAATTACTCCTTCTTTATAACCAAGGCCCGAGTCCTTTATTCCCCCAAATGGTGACATCTCAATTCTGTAACCTGGAACTTCCCAAATGTTGACTGTGCCAACATTTAAGTTTTGAATATAATTTTTTGCTCTCATAAAATTATTTGTGCAGACACCGGAAGAAAGGCCAAAAGCTGTAGAATTAGATATCTCTATGACTTTTTCATCTTCATCGGGAACACGAATAATTGGAATCACTGGCCCAAATGTTTCTTCAAGAACTAATTCACTTTTAAAATTAACATGATCAACTAATATTGGTGGTAAGAGAGCTCCGTGACGCCCAGGATGATATAATATTTTTGCCCCATCTTCTTCAGCCATAGAAACACGTTTATCAAATAACTCTGCGGCCCCTACATTCACAACAGTTCCTAGATCTGTTGTTATATCCATTGGATCGCCAAATTTAATCTTCTTAGCTCTATCTAAAGCCATCTCAACAAATCGGTCAGCTATTTTGTTTTGACAAAGAATTCTTTTTACAGCTGTGCACCGTTGTCCTGAATTTTTTGTTGCACCTGTTACTGCTAACTCAACTGCTTTTTTTAAATCATCATCATTTAAATCATTGCAAACAATAAGAGGGTCATTACCCCCTAATTCTAAAACTGTTCTTTTATATCCAGCTTGCTCAGCAATATATTTTCCTACTCCAACACTTCCAGTAAATGTAATTAGATCGATATTTGGGTTTTTTATCATTTCAGCACCAATATCATCAGGCCAACCTGTGAGGACTGAGAACATTTCAGGTGGCAAGCCTGATTCATATAAAACATCAGCTAGCAGCATAGCAGTCATAGGGGTAAGTTCAGTTTGTTTGCAAACCATGCAATTATTTGTTGCAATGGATGGCGCTATTTTATGTGCCACCATATTTAGAGGGTGGTTGAATGGAGTAATTGCAGAAATAGCTTTCAAAGGTTCACGAATAGTAAAAATTTTACGTGACTTCCCATGTGGAGTTAAATCACATGAGAACATTTCTCCATCATCATGAATACATAATTGAGCAGTTAATGAAAAAACATCAAACGCTCTGCCAACCTCATACAATGAATCCTGTTTTGAGATTCCAAGTTCATAAGAAATGACATCTGAAATTTCATCTTTTCTTTTAACTAGTTCTTCTGCTGTATTTTGCAGAATTTTCTGTCTTTCATATCGGGTTAATTTTGGCACATAATTGGCAGCTATCTGTAAAGCATTTTTTGCATGTTCAGCTCTGCCCACAGGAACTGTTCCGATAATTTCACCTGTATAAGGATATTCTACTTCAATATTTTTTTCTGTATCAACTTTTTTTCCCGCAATACGCATTGATTCGTGTCTGATTTTATTACTCATTAATTTACTGATGCTCCCATTAACGCATAATAAAATGCGTCATAATTGTACAGTTGCTTGTTTGAATCAATTTGGCTCATTTTCTCATTTATAATAAAAGGAACTTCCCTTTCATGCAAGCCACCATGAGAACGAAGTGGTTCATTTAAACCGCTTAAATCATGTTTATCTTTAGAAGAGCCGATAGTCATAAACTCTGATGACATACATATAATATCACCCGTTCTATCTTCAGGAAGATTATAAGTTATGCAAGCCTCGTCCTTATTTAAAACAACTTCAATTTCCTTAATCGTTTTTATTTCTTTTATAACGGCATCGACATCATTTTTTTCTTCTAGATATATTGTTGCAAATGAGCCTAAAGCACCATGATGGACTACATATGGGTCAGTGATTGGCAGAATAACTTTTGTCTTTCCTTTTGAAAAAACTGCATCAAGATGATCTTGTAAAAAAATAGCATTAGGGGATCCATCTTCTTTTGATTTGGGTTTCATGCCATGATCTGCTGTTATAACCAACATAGCACCCATGTTATCTAATTGTCCTATATATCCATCAAACATTGAGTAAAATTTATTTGCTACTTCGTGCCCAGGTTCATATTTATGTTGAATATAATCTGTTGTAGAAAGATACATAATATCAGGCTTATATTCTTTCATTAATTTAACTCCTGCTGCCATTACAAATTCAGATAAGTCAGCTGAATATACCTTTGGTACAGGCATCCCTAACCACTCATTTACATTTTCTATTCCATTATGTTCCATAATTGCTTGGTCAGATTTTTCTGCAGAGAAACAAATTGCTCTTTTGGCATCATATTTTAATCCGCTTCCTAGAAGAGTTCTTAATTTATCTTTTGCAGTAACTAGGGCTATTTTTGCTCCTAATTCATAATATTTTTCAAAAATTGTTGGAGCTCTTAAATACTGAGGATCATTCATCATCACCGCTTCTCCACTTGATGGAGTATAAAAAAAATTTCCACAAATACCGTGCACAGAACTAGGCTGTCCTGTAACAATAGATATATTATTGGGATTAGTAAAACTTGGAATAGCGCTATGAGCTATTAAATATTCTCCTTTATTAATTATTTTATCTAGATTGGGGGTAAGGTTTGATTTTGAAGCCTCATCTAAATATTCCTTCTGGCTTCCATCTAAGCATATAACAATAGATGTGTTTTGAATTTTAGTTGTATATTCTCTGTTATTAATACTAAAACTTTTTGTCATATTATTGCAATCTTTATGTCATTTTTTCAATCACTCTATATAGAGAAAAATAATAAAACTTAATATATATTTGCTTGGATGCCGGAATATTTTCTATTTTTTATTTTGCTTATTGCTGCACTTTCACATGCAATTTGTCATAGTATTTTAAAACATAATAATAATCCACTAGGTATTTTAGGAATAACATCTCTTTTTGAAATAATAATTTTTACTCCTTTGGTATTTGTTGTTCCTTTTCCTACGCCTTATATTTGGTCTCTCGTAATAACCTCCACTTTACTCCATGGCTTCTACCGCCTATTAGTCGTTTATTCCTATAGATTTGGTGATTTATCTTTTGTGTATCCTGTTGCAAGAGGTGGGTCATCATTACTTCTTGCTATCATTAGTGTAATTTTTTTAACTGATAAAATTTCTTTAATAGGTTTTTTAGCAATTCTAATTGTTTGCTTTGGACTTTTTTTAATTTCTTATTCAAAGAAAAATAAATTTAATAAAACAGCATTTGTTTTAGGGTCCTTAACTGCCTTGATGATTACATCTTATACGTTAGTTGATGGTATAGGTGTTCGACAAAGTGATAACGCTTATACTTATTTATTATGGATGTTACTACTAAACGGTACTCCGGCTTTAGCTGTTTCTCTCATTTTTAAAAATAATGGTCTGCGAAAAATTAATAAAGATCTTTTAATTAAAGGAATTGGTTTTGGTATTTTGGCTCCTCTTGCATATGGATTAGTTGTTTGGTGTATGCAATATCTACCAATTGCTTATGCTTCTTCCATCAGAGAGACTAGTATTATCTTTGCTACCTTATTAGGATTTATGATTTTAAAAGAGAAAGAAGCTAATTCCAGAATAATTCCTGCTATATTTATCGTTATAGGCATAGGTATTCTTTATTTTCAGATATAATTTCATCAAATTTAGAAATCAGTAGACATCAAATATAAAATTTCCTATAGGCCTAAAAATGCTTGATGATAAAGAAAAAATAGCCTCAAATGTTGAAACTATTTGTTGCGATGGTGGTCAGGATGGTTTAGGACATCCCGCAGTTTATTACAATTTCAGTAATTCAAATCAAGTTGTATGCGGTTACTGTTGTAAAATATATATAAGAGAACAAAAGTAAAATTATGCACAAAGAAGCCTGGGGACTTAAAAGAATATGTCCGATGTGTAGTAAACAATACTACGATTTAGGAAGAACAGAATTAGAGTGCCCTGAATGTGGGAAGAAAATTGAAGTGACAACAATGTCACGTCCACGAAGAGGACGAAAACCAGGAAGTACTAATGCCGCTCCATTAACAAATCCAATTCCTCCAAAGGCTAAAGAAAAAGATGATGACTTAGATATAGAAAATTTGGATTTAGATAATAATGAAGATCAAGTAGAAGATGATACAGTACTTCTTGATGATGAAACAGATATTGACCCTGCAGTTGATGTTGGTATTAAACCAACTGAAGATAGCCAAGAAGAATACTAGAATTCACTATAATTTAACATAGAAACTTTAAAATTTTAATATGGTTAACGTACTCATAAAAACTTGGGCACTTTTTTTCGGTTTTGCAATTATTTGTCTAGCACATGGACTGCAAGGAACTCTTTTAGGTATTCGCGCAATTGTAGAGGGTTTTAGTTTTGTTTCTACCGGCTTTATTGTTGCTGGTTATTATGTTGGCTATCTTGCCGGATCAATTCTTATACCAATTTTACTTCAGCGTGTTGGACACATTCGTGTTTTTGCAGCACTAGCATCTCTTGCGTCTATAGCTATATTATTGCACACTATCTTACTTGATCCGTTCTCTTGGTTTTTTATTCGTATTATAACAGGTATCAGTTTGTCTGGAATTTACGTCATTATGGAGAGTTGGCTAAATGATAAGTCAACTAATGAAACGCGCGGTAAAATTTTATCTATTTATATGATCATAACTTTTTCCTTTGTTGGCCTTGGGCAGATGTTACTAAACCTTAGTGATCCTGTTAAAGTTGATCTTTTTATTTTAGTTTCTATTCTTCTATCCTTTGCTTTATTGCCAATTCTTTTATCAATTACTGAGGCACCAAAGTTCGATAATCCCAAACGTCTTGCATTAAAAAAGTTGTTTGTTATTTCTCCACTTGGATTTATAGGGGCATTTTTTATAGGTCTCGCACATGGTGTAATATTTGGGTATGGAGCAGTTTATGCTATTTCAAAAGGGTTAAGCACTTTTGAAATTTCTATTTTTATGGTTATAGTCAGTACTTTTGGTGCAATTTTCCAATGGCCAGTTGGTTTTCTTTCTGATCGTATAGATCGTCGTATAATTCTCATCAGTGTAACTTTGATAGCTTCTGTTTTATCCATATTTATTCTCATTTTTTCGTATTTATCTTTAGTAGTATTTTTTATAATTCTCGCCTTTTATGCAGGAATGAGCTTACCGATGCACTCCTTAGCTGTTGCTCATACAAATGATTATTTACAATCTGATGAAATAGTAGCTGCTAGTTCTTCAATTAACATACTAATTGGAATAGGTGCAATTTTAGGACCAATTACAGTCTCATTATTTATGAAAGTTATTGGGCCTGACGGATTTTTTGTATATCTATCTATTGTTCATCTTCTGCTAGGTTTGTTTGGTCTTTACAGAATGGGAAAAAGAACCAAACAAGCAGATCTAGAATCACAATATGTCCCGTTACCTAGAAATATTTCAGCTGCAGGTATGGAGTTAAGTTCTATTGCCGAACCACTCGAAGAGTAAAAAATTTTTTATAAACTCTCCAAACAAAAAGTAAGACAACAATACTTAAATAAATTAATGGTTCTGTTTTATCGGCCTTTGTAAGAAGATAAAAATGTAATACTCCTAATAACACAACAATATAAATTAAATAATGAATCTTTTTCCAAACTTTAAAAGTTAACTTTTTTAACATACTGTTAGTTGATGTAAAAACTAACGGCAAAAGTAAAATAAAACCACTAAATCCAAAAGTAATAAATGGACGTTTATAAATATCTTTTAAAATAAAAGAAAAATTAAAAAAATGGTCAAGAAAAACATAGGTTATTAAGTGTAAAGATACATAATAAAAGGCTATCAAACCAATCAGACGTCTTAAATTTTGTAAAGAACGTAAAAAAGAAAATTGTGCAAGAGAAGAAATACAAAGTACTCCTATTAATAAACGAAGTGCCATCTCTCCCAACTTGTGCATTAACATTTCAATAGGATTAATCCCCAAATTACCACTTACAAACATACCAACCCAAATAAAACTAGGAAGTAATAGTGAAACAAGAATTAAGGGTTTGGTTTTATTAACAAAACGAGAAGAAAACATGTAATCAATAAAACTTATTGAGATCCATATCCTTATACAAGTATGCTACTTGCTCTTCATATCCATTAAACATCAAAGTAGGACGTCGTAAAAATTCACCGATACGTCTCTCCGTTGCTTGTGTCCATCTAGGATGATGAACATTATTGTTAACATTTGAGTAAAAACCATATTCACTTGGTGCCATCAAAGACCAGGTTGAATCAGGTTGTTTATCAACAAAACGAATGGTAACAATAGACTTAATAGATTTAAATCCATATTTCCAAGGAACCACTAATCTTAAAGGAGCGCCATTTTGATTTAATAAATCATGGCCATAAAGACCAGTTGATAAAATAGTTAGAGGATGCATTGCTTCATCTAATCGCAAACCTTCGACATAAGGCCAAGGCAAAATTCTTCTATTTTGACCAGGCATTTCATCGGGGCGAAATACTGTTTCAAACTGAATAAATTTTGCACTATCTAAAGGTTGAGCTAATTCTACTAACTTTGATAGAGGAAATCCCTGCCAAGGAATAACCATAGACCAAGCTTCGACACATCGAAGTCTATATACACGATCTTCTATCGTAAATTTTTTAAGAAGATCTTCCAAATTAATACTAAAAGATTTGTTAACCAAACCATCAATCTTAATAGACCAAGGCTTGGGGTTAAATTTGCTAGAATTGTTAGAAGGGTCAGATTTTTTCATCCCAAATTCATAAAAATTATTATACGTGGTAATTTCTTCAAATGAATTTAATTCATCTCCCTCTCCTAATTGTTTTTGATATTGCGATACATCATCAGAATGCAAGGCTTGAGCAGGAAAAAATAAAGAGGAGACTAACGAAGCAGCAGAAGCTGTTTTAATAAATTTTCTTCTATTAAGATAAGTTGAATGGGGTGTAATCTCAGATGAAGGAATTTTTTCCATATTATATATATAGTTTTATAAATAAATATTTAAACATTTAAAGATTATTATAATCCTGCTTCAAATATAACCTAACTATTGATACAATATATCCTATGAATATTTCAAAACTTAAATATGTAATATTTTTTTGTTTTTTCTTCATAGCCTCAAATCTTTTGGCTGAAAAAATGCATGGCTTAGCAATGCATGGTTTGCCGATTCATACTGAACAAGAAAAACATTTGCCTTATGTTAATCCAAATGCTCCAAAAGGTGGCGCTTTAAGACTAGGTGTATACGGTTCATTTGATAATTTAAACCGCATTGCGTTCAAAGGCAGAAAAGCAGCTGGACTCGGATATGTTAATGATACTCTAATGAGAAGAGTTTGGGATGAAGCGTTTACTTTATATAGTTTGATTGCAGAGTTTGTTGAAATGCCTGAGGATAGATCTTCAATTACTTTTTATATAAATCCAAAAGCTCAATTTCAGGATGGCTCCCCTATTGCGAGAGAAGATGTGCTCTTTAGTCTTAAAACATTTCAGACAAAAGGAACCCCTAATCAAAAAAAAACATATGGTAAAATAATTAAAACAGAACTGGTTGATGACAATGGCATTAAAATGATTTTTGTGAACAATGAAGATAAAGAGCTGCCTCTTATAGTTGCCGGCTTCTTACCTATTGTTCCAAAAAAATATTATGAAAACATTGATGTAACTAAAACTTTTTTAGATATTCCACTTGGGAGTGGTCCGTACACAATTCAAGAATTAGAACCAGGAAGACAGATTATTTACGCCAGAGTGAAAAATTATTGGGCAAAGGATTTATTAGCAAATAAAGGACAATATAATTTTGATACGCTAATCTATGATTATTATAAAGACTCAAATGTATTATTAGAGGCCTTTAAGGTTGGTGAGTATGATTACCGTCGTGAATACAATGCAAAAAAATGGCAAACTAATTATACGTTTGATGCCGTTGATCGTGGTGATGTAATTTTACAAGAAATAAAAAATGATCGCCCTACAGGCATGAATGCCTTAGTAATGAATTCACGAAAAGATATTTTTAGTAATCCCCGAGTACGACTTGCTTTAAGTTACGCCTATGATCATGAATGGATTAATAAAGCTTTGTATAACAACGCATATACACGTACTGATAGTTATTTTGATAATTCACCACTTGCATCAAATGGACTACCCTCTAAATCAGAACTAGAACTTCTTAATCCCTGGAAGGATCAACTTCCAAAAGAACTATTTATGTCTACATACGTGCCTCCAATTTCAGATGGCTCTGGTATGCCGCGACAAAATCTTAGAATTGCTAAAAAGATTTTAGAGGAAGAAGGGTGGTTTGTTGAAAATGGTAAACTAAAGAAGAATGGGAAAGATTTCTCTTTTGAATTTCTTATAATAAGTCCCTCAGTCGAAAAAATTGCATTAGCTTTTCAAAAAACTTTGGAAGTTTTGGGTATTACGATGTCTGTTCGAACCGTTGACTCGTCTCAATATCAAGCACGTATGTTGAATTATGATTTTGATATGATCAAAGCATCTTGGAATGTATCTTTAAGTCCTGGAAATGAACAACAATTTTATTGGGGTTCAGAAGTAGGCCAAAAAGATGGAAGTAAAAATTATGCAGGTGTTAATAGCCCAGTTGTTGATAACTTAATTGGAAAATTAATTGGTGCCAAAACACGAGAAGAGCTTACAACAGCTATTCATGCCCTTGATAGAGTATTGTTATGGGGTCATTATGTAATTCCCTTGTATCACAGCAACACAGATCGTATAGCCTATTGGAATTTTTTAGAATATCCGGAAATAATTCCTCTGTATGGTATCGTTATAGAATCATGGTGGGCTAATCTAGATAAAACCTCAAAACTTCAAAGATAATTATATTTAGATTTTTCTATGAGCCATATGAAGGCAAATTTTTTGATGTTGGTTGCAACCTTTATTTGGGGAACGGCTTTTGTTAGTCAAACAACAGGGATGGGGGCTATTGGTCCTTTTACTTTCAGTTTTGTACGTTTTTTTTTCGCATCCTTGACCGTTCTTCCTTTAATGCTGATGTATGAAAGAAAAAATTTTTCTACTTTTTTAAATAATAATAATTATATCTATTTAAGTTTCCTAGCTGGATTTGCTTTATTTGGTGGTATGGGATTTCAACAATATGCGTTGCTAAAATCTCAAGTAGCAAATGCTTCTTTTTTAAGCACTCTATATGTTCCCATTGTTAGTTTAATTTCACGATTTGTTTTTCGTTCACGCTTACATTGGATAGTTTGGATTGCTGTTCTTTTATGTTTATATGGATCCTACCTTCTTTCTTCAAATCAAGCATTTGATATTCAGCAATCAGATAGTCTTCTTTTTGTAGCTGCCTTTTGTTTTGCCATTCATATTATTGTTATCGATATTTTTATGAAACAATTTTATAGCCCGTTTACTTTTGGATTTATTCAATATATTGTTGTTTTTTTATTTTCTATGATGTTGGCTTTCGGTTTAGAGTCGCCAACTTTGGCAAACATTCAAATCGAGTGGTTTGAAATTATTTATACAGGTGTTTTCTCTGCAGGAATCGGTTACACTTTACAAATTATTGCACAGAGTAAAGCAAGTCCCGCTCCTGCAGCAATTATTCTCTCATTGGAATCTGTTTTTGGAACTCTCGCTGCTTGGATTCTCATTAATCAAGTTTTAGATATAAATAAAATACTTGGGTGTCTTGCAATTTTTATAGGAGTAATTATAGTCCATCTTGTTCAAATTTATACCGATAAAGAAAATATATGAGTGAAAGATTCGATGTGGTTGGCATTGGTAATGCGATGGTTGATGCAATCATACCTTCTAATAAAGAGGAGATAGCAAAACATCAAATCAACAGAGACTCAATGAATCTTATTGATGAAGAATTAAAAAATAAACTGCATCAAGATTATGTAATTAAAGAAATGATAGGTGGTGGATCTTTAGGAAACTCAATGTTTGGTATTACTTCCTTTGGAGGAAATGGGAGCTTTATAGGAAAAATTAAAAAAGATGATGTTGGTATATTTCTGCAAAAAGATGTGGTCCGTGAAGGATTACAATTTCCTTTAGGATTTACCTCATCCGATATCTCTACCGGTTGTTGTACAATATTTGTAGAAGAAGATGGGACGCGCACAATGTGCACCTTTCTTGGAGCAGGCTCATCAATAGGTCCTAATGATATACAAACTGAACAAATTATTGGTCACAAAATTGCATACCTAGAGGGATATCTTTGGGACAATGAAAATGCAAAAAAAGCAATGAAAAAAATGATTGATTTTTGTAAAGAAGATAAACAACAAATTGCCTTCACCTTATCTGATTTATTTTGTGTAGATCGTCACCGTGATTCTTTTGCTGAATTAATTAAGAATGATGTTGATATTCTTTTTGGTAATGAAGAAGAAATTTGTGCTATGATTAAATCAACTTCTATCAACGATGGAATTGATTATGCTAAATCATTAAATATTACTACCGCTATAACTCTGGCGGAAAGAGGTTCACTCATTGTTAAGAATAATGATGTTATTGAAGTTCCGGCTATAGATGTTGATAAAGTTATTGATACTACTGGTGCAGGAGATTTATTTGCTTCTGGTTTTCTTTATGGTTTATGTCAAAACAAAGAGTTAGCAACGTGCGGTCATATGGCTTCTGTTGCGGCTGCAGAAATAATTTCTCATTATGGCGCCCGTCCTTTGGAAAAACTCTCTAATTTAGTTTAGTTAATAATTTTTCTTTAGTAGATTGATTACAAAAAGAAAATTCAATAGCATTATGTGTTAATGAAATTAATTGTTTCTTAGATAAGCCTAAATTTGCCATTACTTCATACTCACCAGCTATCGAAGCATTAAAAAAAGGCGGATCATCAGAGTTAACGGTAATCTTTACCCCGGCATCAAATAATTTTTTAACAGGATGTGCTTCATAATTTTCATATATTTTTGTTGCTATGTTGCTTGTAGGACAAGTTTCTAAAACAATATCTCTTTCAATAATTTCTTTTACTAAATCAGGATCTTCAATAGAGCGCACACCATGACCCAATCTTGTAGGATGTAATAAATTCATCGCATTACGTATATTTTCGGGGCCATCCCATTCACCTGCATGTATCGTGATCGGAAATTTAGCTTCTTTTAACATATCAAAAGTTTTAATAAAAAGAGTTGGAGGAAAATGCAATTCATCACCTGCCAATCCAAAACCCACTAAATAAGGATGGGGATTATTAAGAACTTCATCTGCAGTATTTTGAACAGAATTAGAACCCAAATGTCGTATCCCATTCATAATAAAACGAGAAACTATACCAAAATCTATTTCAGCTTGTTTCGATGCATCACAAATACCTTCTAAAAATGAATCATAAGTCATTCCCTTAAGTTTTGCATGTGTAGATGAAATCATTGCTTCTACATAAAGAACATTATTAGCTGCACATTCTTTTAAATACGCATAGGTTAACTCTCTATAATCTTCAGGTGTATGAATAACCGATGTTACCAAATCATATTTTTTTATAAAATCATAAAAATCAGTCCACTCATAGGCATATTTATTACCAAAAATATCGTCTGGTAAAGTAACATTATTTTTAGAGGCAAATTTACGACATAAATCTGGGGTAATTGTAGCTTCTAAATGTACATGAATTTCAGCTTTTGGAATTTGATGGGTTGAGTTCATATGATTTTTTTTATATTGAGGTAGGTAATGTCAGAAAATACTAATTTATCCAGAAGAAAATTTATTTATGGAGCTGGATGCATGTGTGGTGCCTCACTTGTTTTACCTTCTTGCACACAAGTGGCAATGTCAGATCGACAACAATTTAATATCTTAAGTGATGATTTTTTGTATTCAAAAACTTTTCCTGCTTACAACAACTTTAAATCTCAAACCAAATTAATTACAGGAACAAGTGAATATAATAACTTGGTAGATATTGGTTTTCGTATTCGTGATGCCATTAATGTTTATTATCAAAATAATGGAGAAAAAAATCCAACAGATAATTTTCAATGGGAATTTGCTTTAGTAGATGATGATCAAACCAAAAATGCTTGGTGTATGCCTGGAGGAAAAATTGCTTTTTATTCAGGTATTCTGCCTATTGCTAAAAACAATGATGGTATTGCATCCATCATGGGACATGAAATAGCTCATGCAGTAGCAAGACACTCTGCAGAAAGAGCGAGTAGATCTATATTAATGGATGCAGGAACTTATGCATTTGAGCGACTGGTTTTGGGAACAAGTCTAACAGGATACTCGCGTGATCTTTACGGTCAACTCAGACAAGTTGGGCTAGAACTCCCTTTTAGTCGTAGCCAAGAAAGTGAAGCGGATTATCTTGGCTTAATATTTATGAGTTTAGCAGGCTATAATACAGAAGAGTCATATAAAGTTTGGGAAAGAATGAAAAAATCAATAGACGGAAAAGGGCCGGCAGAATTTTGGAGCACCCACCCTTCTCCAGATAATAGAATTAAAAAATTAAAAGATTGGATACCATTGGTCTCTAGTCAATATCCTGCTATAGGCTAGGTATAATGCTAGCAGTTCAAATACAAAATTTAAGCCATTCTATTAATAATCAAGAAGTGTTAAATAATATTCATCTTGATTTAGAAAAAGATAAAATTGCTTGTATCCTTGGTCCTTCTGGTTGTGGAAAAACAACTCTTTTAAAACTTATCGCAGGACTAGAAAAAACACAAAGAGGTAAAATATATCTTAATGAAACTATTGTTAGCTCAACCACTTACCATTTAAAAACAGAAAAAAGAAAAATAGGTTTTTTATTTCAAGATTATGCTCTTTTTCCCCATTTAACTGTTAAAGAAAATCTAAATTTTGCTATTAAAAATCATAACAACTTAAATAATGATATTGAAGAAATTATAGAAATTATAAAACTTCCAAACTCACTGCATAAATATCCTCATGAATTAAGTGGCGGCGAACAACAACGTGTGGCTCTAGCAAGATCAATTATTTCTCAACCCGATCTATTACTTTTAGATGAGCCATTTTCTAGTTTAGATTTAAATTTAAAAGAAGAAATTAGAGATGATACGCTTCACTTATTACAAAAATCTAATATTTCTGTTTTAATTGTTACACATGATCCTTTTGAGGCAATGTTTATATCAAATAAGATATATATTATGAAAAAAGGTGGAATTATTGTTCAATCAGGAACTCCACAAGAACTTTATAATAAACCCATTGATTCTTATGTTGCCGGTTTTTTTGGCGAAACAAATAAATTTAAAAGTGTTGTTGAGAATGCTGAAGTTCATACTCCTATTGGAATAATTAAAGCACCAAAAGATTTAGAATCTAAAAAAGTGGAAGTTCATATTCGCCCCCAAGGAGTAAAATTAATGCAAGAAGCAACACCAGTTAATGGCATTAAAGGTACTGTGATGGCTTCTCGTTTAATGGGAGAATATAGTTTTGTTCATCTCTCAGTATTGGATGAAAAAAATGATATTGTACACGTCCACAGCCATATGCCCGCTTCATTTTATCCTAAACAATCAAGTGCTGTTGGAATAGAAATTGATAATAATCAAGCATTTATTTTTCCCATTTAGTTTAAAAAATTAAAAATTTACTAATTAATATAATTGATAATTTGACTTAAAGAATTGAAAATAATTTAATCTTTTATAGAAGAATAAATCAGTACCTTAAATAATTTACGGAACCTATCAACATTCCTCGTAATTGGAGGACAATTTTGATTAATTTAATTTTAATTTATTTTTTTGATTATAATTTTTATCAAAATTATTTTTGTGTAAATATGTTTCATATCCTATTTTAATTTTTTTCCACTCCTTATCAATAATTGAAAACCAGCATGTATCTCTATTTCTTCCTTTCACAACATTGCTTTGTCTAAAAATACCTTCAAATTTAAAACCCAATCGTAATGCTGCTCTTTTAGAATCATTATTTAAATTATGACATTTCCATTCATATCTGCGATTAACTAAAGTGGAAAAAGCATTCTTCATCATCAAGTACATAGTCTCTGTACCCTCTCTCGTATTTTGTAACATAGGAGAATAATTAATATTACCAACTTCTATCGTTCCGTGCTCTGCTGTGATTCGTAAATAACTTGCCATGCCACAATATTCTTTAAGTCTTTTTGAGTATATTGCATAAAAAAAAGGATCTTTATTTATACAATATGATTGTAACCATCTTTTAAATAAAGAAATTTTTTCAAAAGGTCCATAGGGCAAATAGCGCCAAATAATATTTTTTTTATCTTTTGAAAAATTTTTAAAAAGATCTTCAGCATGTTTTTGAACACTTAATGGTTCAAGAATTACATATTGACCTAATAGTTTTTTTTTAAAAGGTAATTTGGCTTTTTTAAAATTAACTTTTTTTCCAACTAAAGACATTTAATTTTTTAATGATGATGTTCTTCTAAGTCTTTTTTAATATCTTCATGATCCCCGACAACAATATGATGTTTACTTTTAGTTAAATATCTATCCATAAACGGAATTATAATCAAAGGTATTAAACCACCTAACACTATTCCAATAGCAGCTGATCGCATACTTGGATCTATTATAGATGCAATTAAGTCAGCAATAACATGAGCGAATACAACACCAAAAATTCCTGCTACATAACCATTAGAAGCAATTTTTAATAATCTATTAAGACTCCAACCACTATAAAAACCAATTAATGGGATCAATGTATGAATAAACCCAAATACAAAACCTCTCAATATTCCTTTATCCTGTAACCAAACTATTTCTTCCATTAAATGTTCCATTAATTACATCTTTTACAATTTGAAAGAATTTCTAAATCAAAAATTGAAAGATCAAAAAATTTTGATTTAGTTTTTTTTAAAGCTGAATTAAATAAATTTGTAAACAATTCTTCTGAGGTTCCACATTTTTTACATGTAGCAATAAAAGTATTTTGATTTTTAATATGAGAATGATTACACAAAATATACCGCTTATTAAGATTTGATTTATGAATAATGTCATTTGTAATTAAATTTTTTAATGAACGATATACAGTCATAGGTTGAACTTTTTTAATTTTTTGAAATTTTTCTAAAATTTCATAGGCAGTAAGGTTTTTTGTTGATTTTTTTATAATATTTAAAGTAATATCATCATTTGTCATATGTTATGTTATAACATAACATATTTAATCAATCAAGCAATATTGCTCTGTTTTTTTCTACTTATATTTTTTATTGTATTACTTAAAAAAATAACTGGTCCTAAACCTGCAATAATAATAATTAAAGCCGCAAAAGAAGATTCTTCTAACATTTCATCTGATGCATATTGATATACATATGTGGCCAATGTTTCTAAATTAAAAGGACGTAACAAAAGAGTTATTGGTAATTCTTTTAAAATATCAACAAAAACAAGAATGCCTCCCACTAATATATTGGTATAGACAAGAGGAATAATAATTTTTCGTAAACTTTGAAAAAAACTTACCCCCATTGTACGTGAAGCATCCATAAGATTTGGATGTATACGAAGTACTCCTGATCTTACAGCTCCATTCCCAACTGCCAAAAACCTAATCATATAAGCAAACATTAGAACAATAAAACCTCCTATATAATAACTAATGTGGAAATGAATTAATTCATTTAACCAACCTACAAAAACGACAATACCAACTGCTAATATGGTTCCGGGAAAAGCATAGCCACAGGAAGCTAAAAAAATGATCGATCTCTGAAATGAGTTTGATTTATAATTCGCAACAACTATCATTAACAATGAAATAAACATGATTATAATTGAAGCTGAAAAAGAAAGAGAAATACTTGCAAAAGTTGTTTGTATTACTTCACTAAAATTTACTACAGCAAAACCATTAAAAACAAAATTTAATAAAATTGTTACTGGAATAATAAAGCCAAGCGTTAGGGGGATTAAACATATAAAAAGAATGGTACATTTTTTAAATAAAGAAGCTTGTTGTTCAGGCATAGTATTTTGCCCACTACTTTTTTCATGAAAGCGTTGATTACGTCTTGCTAAATATTCAAGAGTTAAGAGAACAACAACAATTAAAAATAAAATAGAAGATATTTGTGAAGCCCCAGACAAACTATTCATGCCAAGCCAAACATTAAAAACACCGAGAGTTAATGTATCTAGTGCAAAATAATCTACTGTTCCAAAATCAGAAATTGTTTCCATTAATACAAGAGCTAATCCTGCAATTATCCCAGGTCTAGCTAAAGGAAGAGCGACATATAAAAAAGTATTACGGCCATAAATAGAGCTTGTTTGAAAAAAAGATATTGGAGTTGTTAAAAATGAGGCTCGTGTCATTAAATAAATATAAGGATAAAGAACTGAAGACATCACCAGTATAGCCCCTCCCATGGAACGAATATTAGGAAACCAGTAATCTTGAGCACTGTTCCATCCAAAAATTTCTCGAAGCATGCCTTGTACAGGACCTGCATATTCAAAAATATCTGTATAAACATAAGCTATAATATAAGCAGGAACTGCAGCAGGAAGCAAAAGAGCCCACTCTAAAATAAATTTCCCGGGAAAATCATATCGCGTAACTACCCACGCTGTGGACACACCAAATATCAAACTAAGAGAGCCTACTCCCACCATAAGAATAAGTGTATTAGAAATATATCGGGGAAGAACAGTTGAGAATAAATGAGGCCAAAGAGATGTATCACCTAAAAAAGCAGAATAAAAAATAGCCAACACAGGAGCAATTATTACTAAAGCTATAATTACAACCGGTACTGACCAAATATTCCAAGTAGACAAAACAATTATCTTATAGGCTACCAGCCAACTCTATCAATGATTTTTTGTGCAGCGGGAGTTAGTTCAGCTAGCTTTTCAACAGCCAATTGATCTTCTTTAAACTTGCCCCAAGATTTTAGTTCTGCACTTAATGTCATGTTCGGATTAACTGGATACTCATAATTCATAGAAGAATATAATTCTTGCGCCTTCGGTTGTGTTAAAAACTCTAAAAGAGCAATCGCATTTGCTTTATTTTTTGAATATTTAATAACACCTCCTCCAGCTACGTTAATATGATTTCCTCTATCTTCTTGATTTGTAAAAACTAAGTTTATTGATTTTGCCCAATCTTTTTGTTCTGGATTTTTTTCATTAAATTTCATTTTTCCAAAATAATATGTATTCATTAAAGCTATATCACACACACCTTCATAGATAGCCTTAGCTTGAGCTCTATCATTCCCTTCTGGTTTACGAGCTAAATTAGCAACCAATCCCTTAGCCCAATTTTCTGCAACTTTTTTCCCGTGTGCTGCAATAATTGATGCAAGTAACGACCTGTTATAATCATGACTTCCTTTACGCGTACAAATCTTACCTTTCCATTTTGGATCGGCCAAATCTTCTATTGTTGCTATCGCTCCTTCTGGAATTCTTTCTTTTGATACTGCAACTATTCGAGCTCTTTTAGATAAGGCAAACCATTTATTATTACTATCTCTTAAGTGTGCAGGAATATTAGCAATTAATACGGGGGACTCAATCGAAACAAAAACATCTTCTTTAACAAATTGACTAAGTCTAGCAATATCAACTGTTAAAACTAAATCAGCTGGCGTATCAGCACCCTCTGCCAAAAGTCTTTCAAGCAAACCTTTTTTAGCATGAAGCACATTGACTGTTATACCTGTGGAGTTAGTAAATTCCTCAAAAAAAGGATCAATTAATATTGGCTGTCTATAAGAATAAACATTAACTTCTTCTTTTGCATAACTTAAATTTGAAAAGCTAAAAAAAACCGAGGGAACTACAAATAATATTCTTAAAAAATTCTTCATACTCAATCCTATTTGGTTAAATTTAAATGTAAGAATTTATTTAAAGTAAATCAAATCCATAAAAATAAAATAAAAAATAAGCATTGTTTACAATAAAAAATTTGTAAATTTAGAATTATTCTAATTAAAATTTTAGCATAAAATAAAAGTCATGATATTATAACAAAAATTATAAGTTAAAATTTAAATATCGAGTTTAAAAGTGTGTCTTATGTTTATTAAATATTATTTAATAAATCCATTTAAATTTTTAAAGATTTTTATATTATCAAAAACTATTTAAATAAACTCTCATTTGTAATATAAAAACTAAGCAGACTCCCCCTTTACAAATTTATAATCTATATTTGTAATTGTATTATTATCAAATTGAAAAATTTGAGAAAGAGACTTTTTGCCAATTTGATATGCATTTATGTCAATAGTAGTCAATTTTGGCATAGATAATTGTGCTGTTTGAGAATTACCCATTCCTACTACTGCTAATTGTTGAGGTATTTTTATATTATAAATATTAGCTTGATAAATAGTCCCCAATGCACATATTTCATCACAAATAATACAGTCAATTTTATATTTTATATTTTTTTTTATGTATTGAATTATTTCATTACCTGATTCTAGATGATCTAAAGAGTTTACCGATGTGAAATGAATCTTTCTTTTTTCTTGCAAAATTCTATCACGATAACCAATAAATTTTTTTTCACTTCTAATATAATCTCCTTTAGCTGAAGAATAATTTGATTTTACAAATAAAATATTTTTATATTTTTTAATCATTCTATCAGTTAAATCATAACCCAGCTTATAATGAGAAAAGCCAACCAATCTATCTATTGGTTTTTTAGAGGTATCCCAAGTTTCAACAACTGGAAAGTTAATATGATTTAAAATTTTTTTTGTTTTTGAACTATGTTCTAATCCAACTAAAATTAATCCTTGAGGCTTTAGAGATAAACAATTAAGTAAAAGTTCCTCTTCTTTTTTTAATGAATAATCATATATTTCAACTATAACTTTCGAGTTAAATTTTTCAGATTCATTTAAAATACCTGATACATAATCATTAAAATTACCACCTTTCAATGTAGGTATAAAACAGAAGACATTGTTAGAAATTCCTGATCGAAAATATCTTGCTGTTTCATTGATTGAAAAATTAGTTTTCTTCATAATTTTATTTATTTTTAGCAAGGTATTTTTTCCAACTTTTTTAGGATTGTTTACAGCTCTAGAAACAGTCATTTTAGACACTCCGGCTCTTTTTGCAACTTCAGCCATGTCGATATTTTTCTTATTTTTAGGGTGTTTTTTCATAAACTAATGTTATTAAGTAAATAAATACAAAATAAATACAAAATATTTAATATCACTCTTGAATTATATATAATTTATATGTTACCGTTAACACATATATATAGGGAGGTAACGAAAAATATGAGAAAATATTTATTTTTAATTTTATCATTTTTTGTTTTAATATTTGTAGGAACAAACTCTTATGCAGAAAAAATTAAAGTAGGATTAAGTGCTTTTCAGGACGTTCATTCAATATTTGTCGGACTGGATCAGGGTTACTATGCAGATGAAGGAATAGAGCTTGATATAAGTTATACTGATTGGCCAGGCGCTAATGAGCTAGGTGCAGCAGATCAGGTTGACATTTGGACAACCAGTGATGCGGATGTAGTTATACATAACGCTAGAGGTTTAGATTCCACTTTAGCTTTTCCACTTTACTGGTTTGGTGGTGGGGGGCTAATGTTTGATCCCAAACTTCATGAATGGACGACATATGAAACTTTTTTATCTGAAAACGGTGGGGATAGAATTAAAGCTATTACAGATACGCTTATTCAAACCAAAGGAGCTAAAGTAGGTGTTAGTTCTGGTGGTGCAGAGTATTCTGCTTTTATCTTAATGTTAAAAAGTGCTGGTTTAGATCCGGCTGATTGGCAAATTCTAGATTTAGCTCAAGAAGATATGCCGCCAGCTCTTCTTACAGGTTCCATTGATATTCAAATATCAGGTATACCACAAAGACTTGCTGTGCTTAAAGAAGGTATGGGAACGCTTATCGACCAAAGAGCTGTTGGTGAAACAATTGCTCACTGTGGTTTTGGAGCTAAAAGATCTTGGCTAGATGCTAATCCTGATTTGGCAAAAAGTTTACAAAGGGTGATTCTTAGGACCACAGCTTTCATTAAAGAAAATCCAGATCATTCCTTTCCAATTATTGCTGAAAATTTAAGAAAGCAAGGAACTCCATACGAAGCTGAATGGCTTTATGGCGTTTGGGATAATATGGAATATTTTGTAAATGGTGTTGATTGGTGGAATACTAAAGTAGTACCTAGTGACGGAACATTCTATTGGAAAGATAGATTTGCAGGAGTTATTGACAGTCTTCAGGCTGAAGATAGAGTTCCAAATCCATATCCTGTGGAATTAGAAGACTTGAATAGAGGTCTAGAAATAATGGCAGCTTTAACAGCTGAAGGTTTTAAAACTTCTCAAGATAATTAAAAAAATTATTTTCAAACACGGAATTTATTTCCGTGTTTGATATATTTATATGACAGTTAACTTAGTCTCATTAGATCTTCCTGATTTTGGTACGTCTAAAGAACAACCAGTAATTGATTCAAAAATTTATTTAGAAAGACTTAGAAAATTAAAAAGTGACTTAAAAAACAATGGTATGGGGTCAGCAGTCATTTATGCTGATAGAGAACATTTTGCCAATATGCATTATTTAACAGGGTTTGATCCAAGATTTGAAGAAGCGTTGTTAATCCTAAACACTAAAGAAGATTGCTTGTATCTTATTACAGGTCCTGAAAACCAAGGATATTCAAATATAAGTAAAATTAATATAATTAAAAAAAAATTTCCCACTTTTGGACTCTTAGGTCAAGATAGAGGAAAAAACTTTTCTTTAGAAGCAATCCTGATTGACTGTAATTTAAAAAATAAAGAAAATTGTGGTGTAGTAGGTTGGAAATACTTTACTTCTGATGAATTTGAAAAACCTGAGTTGACTTTTGACATACCTAATTACATTTTAAATTCCTTAGAAAATGTAACGGGGAACATTTCTTACTTAAAAAATATTACTTCATGGTTTATGCACCCCTCTAGTGGTTATAGAGCAAAAAATGAAATAGATGAAATAGCATTTTTTGAATTTTCTTCATGTCATACTTCTGAATCTCTTAAAAATGTTTTAAAAAATATTAAACCAGGTATGTCTGAATTTGAAGTAGCTGAATTTTATAGGCCTATTGGAATACCATTAAGTTGTCATATGATGTTTTCTAGTGGAGAAAGAGCTAAATTAGGATTAGCAAGCCCTTCTTCAAAAATAATAAATTTAGGGGAACCTTTTGCTTCAGCTTACGGGGTCTGGGGTGCTTTAAATTGTAGGGTAGGATGGGTAGCGAGCACAGCAGAAGATTTACCCAAGGATATAGAAAATTATTTTGAAAAATTAGTTGTTCCATATTTTAAGGCTGTAAAAGCTTGGTATGAAAATTTGGCAATAGGGGTTGAAGGTGGGCTAATTTTTAAAAAGGTTATGGAGATTTTAAAAGATCCATTTTTTGGTGTGTACCTCAACCCAGGTCATCTTTTGCATAAAGATGAATGGATGAACTCTCCGATTTATGCAAATAGTAAAGAAAAGATTTTTTCTGGCCAAGCTTTTCAAATGGATATAATTCCTGCAACTAATACAAATTATTTTAGTACTAACTTAGAAGATGGAATTGTAATTCTTGATAAAGATAACAGGAAAATTTTTAAAGATAAATATCCTGATGCGATGGAAAGAATTTGTAGAAGGAGAGACTTTATTATTAATAAAATAGGAATAAATTTAAAACCTGAAGTAATGCCATTAAGCAATCTTCCGTGTTATTTAAGTCCATTTATTTTAAATTTTTCGCGTGTAGTTGTATCACAAAATTAAATTTATTTATAAAAAATATTTTTTGATATATTTTGAAGCGCTAAATTTCCTGAGTTTGTAATTTTAAAACCATCCTCAATTCTGAGCCCACCCCAATCAAGAAAAAAAAGCGGGATATCAATTGATAAAACCATATTTTTAGTTATTTCAACCTTGTTCCAGGAAGTCATGATTGGGGGCTCAAATTCACAAACCCCAACACTATGTATTCCACTGTAAGCGAAGTAACTGCCAAGATTGCTTGAGATACAAACATCTCTCGCTATTTTATCCAGTTCAAAACCTTTTTTTCCAGGAGACATATTTTTTATTACTTCTTCTTGTGCCTTAAGAGCAATTTCATAAGACCTTGAAATATTTTCATTAATTTGACCAATTGCCACAACTCTTCCGATTGCTCCATGGTAACCTTGATATCTCGGAGCTATTGTTAATAAGACATGATCTCCCTCTTTAACTTTTCTTGACGTCGTTCTTGTTAAAATCGGATGAGTGTTATTTTTACCAGAACCAATTATAGTATCAATTCCCATACCCTCAGAACCTAACTTTCTCATTTCGTATTCAATTTCTGCAGCAATTTCTCTTTCAGAAACATCTTTTTGAACTATTTCAATTCCTTTTTTAATACCTTTTTCAGCTATTTTATATGCATGTTCAATTACTTTTATTTCCTGAGATGATTTAATCGAACGTTGTTTTAGAATCATATCATCTACTTCAATGATATCAACAAAATCAATATCATTAATTTTTTGCCAATATTTAAAAGGCAGCATTTCACTTCCAGCAATACCAACACGAATTTTTTTTAAATTTTTTTCATTTGAAAATTGTAATAATATTTCTGTAAAACTTTGTATTTTATGAAAAGGATATTCTTCGTTTGGATGCGTAAAAACATCAGCAATTTTAACTTCTGAACAAAAAGAGTTTTTATATACAAATTCCTCAGATTCAGGTCCAGTTACTATAAAAGATTTTTGATTCATTGGAATAATAATGCAACAAGACTCAAAATGGGGCTGATAATTAAAATAGTATCTAGAAAATTGCTGCCCAAAAGTTGCTTTGTCATCAGCATAAGCTATTACAACGTCAATTTCTTTTTTTTCCATTAATGAACGTAATATTCTTCTACGTTCTTTAAATTCTTTTTCCTCTATCTTAGGAATAAATTGATATTTCATTTATCAATAAGCGCTAATGCTCTTAAAGGTGAGGCTGTACCTTTTTTAATCTTAAGAGGGATAGCTATAAAATTAAAACGTATAGGTAAAATATCTAAATTAGTTAAATTTTCTATAATCAAAATATTATTCACTAAAAAAGTTGTATGTGCTGGTATATCTGTGCTTCCATTACAATCTAAACCCAATGTATCAGTACCAACTGCAGAAACTTTTTTACTTAAAAGGTATTTAGATGATGAAATATCAAGGCCAGGCCAGTTTTTAATATATTTATTACTCTTTTTTCCTAATTTCCATTTTTTATACCAGCCAAAATTAAATATCACAATATCATTTTTCAATATTTCACAATTATTTTTTTCCCATTTTAATATAGTTGATTTTGAGACAAGTTTTTTTGTATATTTATTCAAATTAATTTGTACCGCTGAGCCTATTAAGTGTGTTGGATTAACAAATTCCATGTAATGTTTTTTTTTAGGTCCTGATTTAATATAATGGGAAGGTGCATCAACATGAGTGCCATTATGTTCATGCATTAAAATTTGACTCATTTCAGCAGGATCATTAATTTGATTTGCATTTAAATGATAATATTTAGTGTGGGTTGGAAAATTAGGTATTCCTTCTTCGAGTGTATGGGATAAATCAATAATTTTAAAATTAGAAATAAATTTTTTAATATTTTTTTCCATACTTAATTTTCCTTCTAATAATCATAAATGCAATCATCAAAAAAAAGAATACATAAAATAAATTTAATAATTTTTCATGATTTATTAATTCTTGAAATATACTTGAATGTGGATGAGCATTTGCAGATGTTGTAAATAATACACTTAAAATTATAATTTTTAAAATTTGCATTTTTTTTCTCCTTTTTTATTAATAAATTAATTCGTCAGCCAATTAAAAAGACTATTCCATAAAGTTTTGTAACCATTCCACTCAACAAAATCATTAGGTAACCAATGAGGTCCAACATCAGAAGTCCATACAGCAGTTTTCCCCAAATGCTTTTCAGAAATAACTAACAGGGGATATTCATTTCCATCTATATTTGTTGTTAATATAGTCTTAATTTTATCATCTTGTTTTGTTTCTACTTGATTTATTCCCAATAAATTTGGCCATTTGCCATCTATGTCATCCAAAATGATATGATCACTTTTAACAAAAGGCTCGCAACCTTCTGGAGCTTCAATTCGATCATCATATGGTAAAATATTTACAGGCAATATTCTTTCTATAGGTGTATTTTTATACCTCGCACTTCCATTTATACCTTGAAAACTAAGATAACCTCCAAACATTATAAATGATCCACCCTTATGAACAAATTCTTCAATAAGTTTAAGTCGATTAGGATAAGTTTTTCCTTTTAAAAAAACATCAGGATGAAGTAATAAAGTATTAGCTCCACAATCACTTATGATTACACAATCATATTTTTCTAAATCATTTATAGTTGAGGGAAATTCTGTTGATGCAATATGTGATGGCATATAATTTATATTAAAATTATCTTTTAATGAATCCACAAAAGAAGTTGCTCCTAATTCATAGTATACGCTTTGAAATGCATCAAATCCTTTGAAATGAGTTGATTGGGAAGTCCATGATTCACCAACTAATAATATTTTTTTCATATTAATTTTAATTCCTTTCTGACCATCTTGTTAAATAATTAGTAATAGCTCTAACCAATCTATCTGCCACTGCTGCTAAAATAGTAATTAAAACTACATTAAGTAAAATCACATCAGTATAAAATAATCTTCTTGCTTCCATTATTCTATAACCAATACCTTTTTGAGCTCCCATAAACTCAGCTGCAACAACTAAAGTGAAAGATAAAGCGGTAGCCACCCTCAAAGGACCTATTAAACCAGGTAACATACCAGGTATAATTATAGTTCTAAATATTTGATTGTTAGAAGCCCCTAAAGTTTTTGCAGCTCTAATGTAAATTTTTGGAACATTTTTAACTGCCTCTAGTGTACTAACTACTATGATTGCAAAAACTCCAAGAGTTATTAAAAATATTTTTCCGGCTTCACCAATGCCAAACCACATTATTAAAAAAGGTATCATTGCTATAACTGGAACTGGTCTGATACTTTCTACAATTGGATCTAAAATAGAATCAATTATTTTGTTATATGACATTAGTAAGCCAATTATAACACCAAGAATAGCACCAAAAGAAAAACCGATAATAAGTCTCGTTAGTGTATAAACAATATCCAAAGGAATAATATCACTTATACGAATAACAGCATAGAAGACTTGTCTTGGAGAAGGAAAAATAAACTTCCTAACTAGTGCCAATCCATCACCAGTTATTGTAAACCAAATTAAAAAAGTTACAGCGACACTAAGAATTCCTAGATATTTATAATTTTTTTTCATTTAATGTTCTTTTAATCTAGATCGAATTTTTTTTACATTTTCAAAAAAAATTGCCTCTGACTTAACAGACATATCCCTATTATTTTTTAAATTGGGTTCTATAACTAAGTCAATTTTACCAGGACGAGGTGTCAATAATATTACTCTATTGCCCAAAAAAACTGCCTCCTCTACATCATGAGTGATAAAAATCACAGTTCTTGGATTATTAATCCAAAGATTATGAAGCTCTTCTTGAAGTTTTTCTTTTGTCATTATATCCAACGCTCCAAAAGGTTCGTCCATTAACAAAACTTCAGGTTCAGCTGCAAAACCTCTTGCTAGGTCTACTCTTTTTCTCATGCCGCCTGATAATTGTTTGGGCCATGCTTTTTTAAAGTCTTGAAGTCCAACTAGTTTAATATATTTTTCAACTGCATCTTTAGCTTCATTATTATATTTTTTTGCAACTCTGTAACTATATGAAATATTATCTTCTACACTCATCCATGGGAAAACAGCATCATCTTGAAATACAACAGCTCTATCAGGTCCAGGACCTTCTATTTTATTGCCTTTTAATAAAATTTCTCCGTTGTTTATCTCAATAAATCCTGCAATTGCATTTAATAAAGTTGTTTTACCGCATCCAGAAACTCCCATGATGCAAATAAATTCATTTTTTTTAACATCTAAATTAATTTTATCTAAGGCTTTAATTACTTGATTGTCAGTTTTAAATTCAATATCTAAATTTTTCAAAGTTATGATAAAATCATTCATCTTTGATCTGAAATTTTGTTTACTACTATTTTTCCATCAAATAAAACAAATTTTACGTCTTGTAGAGTTTTAATGTTTTTAATTGGATCTTCTTTTACGGCAATTATATCTGCAAGTTTTCCTTTTTCTAAAGTTCCAATATCTTTTTCCATTCCTAGTGCTTCTGCACTTATTTTAGTTCCTGCAACAATTGCTTCTGTATTAGTCATGCCCCAATTAACAACCATTTCAAATTCTTTAGCAGCTGCATCTTGTGGATGTGTTGGGTATCCTACTAAATCAGTTCCTAAAGCATATTTAACGCCTATCTTAAGGTTTTTTTCAAAATCTATTTTCATTTGTACAATATGTTTATGAAAAATTTCTTTCATAAATTCTGCGTAATGATAAGGATCTGCTGCCTCATTGTGAAAATGTAATTGAGAAATTGTAGTAACAACCATAGCATTTTGATCTACAAGTTTTTGTCTAGTCTCTTCACTAATTCCATAACCATGCTCAATAACATCTACTCCACCTTCAAGGGCATATCTTACCGCTTCATCACCAATACAATGACCGCTTACTTTTAATTTATTTAAATGAGCTTCATTAACTAAAGATTTAATTTCTTCTAAACTATAAGATGCAACTTCGTTAAGAGGATCGTCTGCCCAAGGATGATATTTATCATCTACGCCACCTTTAGACATTCCTACTTTAATAAAATTAGATCCAGATCTAACTCTTTTTCTCACTGCATCTCTTACCCCCTCAATTCCGTCTGCAAGCATTCCGGTTTCTTTTGCCCAATCTAAAGGAAGCGTCATATGATCCCAGGTGCCTCCAGTAGAACAAATAAATTCTCCTGCAGCGACTAATCTTGGACCAGAAACATGACCTTCATTTATTGCTCTTCTTAATGAAGGAGTAACAGATGACCCCTTACAGCTTGCAGCTGTTATTCCACACTCTAACATTTTTTTTGCTTCTCCAGCAGCTCGCAAAACTCTATATGATTCATTTTCTGTTCCCAATAAATAAAGTTGGTCACTTGGAACTCCAAAAAAATGCATATGAGCATCAATCAATCCTGGTAAAACAAAATAATCTTTAAGATCAACAATTTCTGTATCTGGCGGAGTTTCAAAACTCCCAGTTTCTCCAAGGTCTTTTATTTTATTGTCATTTATTAAGATAGAAAAATTTCCCTTAGACTCTTTTCCGTTACCAAATATAGCTTTCTTACTATTAATCAATTTATACATATAAGGTTAACGGTAACATAGAATAACAATTGATCAAGAAAATTTTGTTCTTAATTCTTTTTCATTGTGATTACTTTCAAGTAAATTGATAATATCAAAAAATTAATTTATTTTAAACTTATAATAAAATAGATTTTTATGGGGGAGAGAGAGAAATTCGAACCCTCGAAATGGTTACTCATATTCACACTTTCCAAGAAGAGTGTTTAGCAATTTCTGCAACCACAACTATTGCCGTAGTAAATATTTTAAGTAAAAAATTAAAACTGGGTATTTTGATGACAATAAAGCTTTAGATATTATACTAAAAAAGTTTGGTTTTAATATTATTGTCAATGATGATCAGTTTTCTTTATGAAAAAATAAAAAATTTTCCCATTCAGATGTTGAATTATTAATTCATTAAAAAAAAGGGGCCTCATCAGCCCCTATCCTTTAAGCTTAACTAATACTAATTAGTCTTGCTTTCTTTTCTTCAGGAATAATGCGCTCTAAATCAATATTTAAGAGACCATTTTTCAATTCAGCATTTTTAATTTTAATATCTTCAGAGATTGTAAACGCTCGTTCAAATTGTCTTGTAGAAATACCTTTATGAATAACTCCATTGGCATCTTCATTCACAACTTTTTCTTTTTTTTTATTACGAACAGTAAGTGTGCTGTCTTTTAATTCTAACTCAATGTCATCTTTGCTATAACCAGCAAGAGCAACTTCAATTTTATATTCATTCTCACTAATTTTGTGAATGTTATAGGGTGGATAGTTAGGATTATGTCGTTCTGTTAATTCCAGCACGCGATCAAACTCTTCAAAAATTGAGTCAAATCCTACTGAAAATGGTCTAAGCGAATTCCATACGGATAGGTTTCTAGTCATAAAAACTCCTTTATAAGCAAGTTATGTGCCGGCACCCATAATGGCATACCAACATAAATAATGTGGGAATTAAAATAAGACTTTCAAGAGTTTTATATTATTTTTTTCTTATAAAAGAGAGTCCATCAGATAAAGGAAGTAAAGAAAAATTGACTCTTTCATCTTGTTGAATTTTTTTATTCAGATCCCGAATAGTATTTGTCTGAGAGTCAGTTTTAGTTTCATCAGCTACATCGCCACTCCACAACATGTTATCAATAATGATGATACCATTTGAGGAAAGTAATTGAAGAGATAATTCATAATAGTGTGGATAATTATTTTTATCTGCATCAATAAAAATAAAATCAAAACTATGTTGACGATCAATCATACTTTGCATCACATCAACACCTGCACCAATAATAGATTCTATTTTTTTATCTACTCCTGCCATTTTCCAATACTTTTGTGCCATGAATAAAAATTCATCTGAATTATCAACAGCTACAATTTTTCCATTTTCAGACAAACCTTTAGCTATGCACAAAGAGCTTAGGCCAGTAAATCTTCCTATCTCTAAACAATTTTTTGCTTGAATTATTTTAACAATAATTTCTAAAAACTGACCTTGCTCTGGTGCGATTTGCATTTGAGCAACACCACCTAGTGCCAATGTTTCTGCCACTAATTTATCAATAATTTCATTTGACCTATAGCCTGTAGTCTCTAAGTATTTAATTAGTTTTTCATTAATGCCTATTTGTGTGCTCATTTATTTAATAGCCTCATAAATATTTTGAGATTTTTTTACTTCTTGATCAGAAACAACAAAACAATTTATAATTGAATTTTTTACTTTATCAAAATCATCTTTAGAATTTGCCGATACTTTAATCACAGGAGTTGATCCATCTATAGACTCACCAACACCCAATACATTATCATAACCCACATGATAATTTATTTTATCATCTACTTGTTTTCGGCCTCCACCAAGTTCAATAAGAAGTAAACCAAGTTCACGCGTTTTAATTTCCTTTATCCATCCTTGTTTACCTAAATTTATATCTTTAGCATACATATTATTAGATAGTTCTTTTTCATACGTATTTAAAAAAGATTTTGATCCACCTAAAGCATGAATCATTCTTTCAAATTTCTCTGCGGCTTTTCCATTATCTAAAACTTTATTAATTTGTTTAACAGATTCCTCTTTAGTTATTTTTTTTATCATCATCAAAATAGAAGAGATTAATTCATTAGTTACAATTTCTAACTGAGGATCTCTTTTATTAGAAACTAAGTATTCAATACATTCTTTTACTTCTAGAGAATGGCCCGCACTTTTTCCCAGTACCTGATTCATATCTGTTAATATTGCTTCACACTCCAATCCCGCTCCTTTGGCAACATTTACAAGTGAGCGAGCGAGATTTTGTGCAATTTCTAGAGTAGAATTAAATGATCCATTCCCTACTTTGACATCAAGAACAAGTGTTTTTAATCCAGATGCAATTTTTTTTGATAAAATGGATGAAGTTATAAGAGGAAGAGATTCTACAGTTCCTACAGTATCACGAATGGAATATAATTTTTTATCTGCAGGGGCTAAATTTGAAGTTTGACCAATGATTGCACACCCAACATCTTTGACAACTTGTCGAAATACATCAATGTCAGGTTTAGTATTATAGCCAGGAATTGAATCAAATTTATCAAGAGTACCGCCAGTATGACCAAGCCCTCTTCCAGAAATCATGGGAACAAACAAATCGCACGCTGCTAAAATAGGAGCAAGTATAAGGCTTGTTTTATCACCAACACCTCCTGTTGAATGTTTATCACACACTAAATCACTGTCAACAATACCTTGCCATTCCAAAGTATCACCTGAATTTTTCATAGCATGGGTCATCCAGATCGTTTCTTCAGCTGTCATACCATTTTGAAATATCGCCATACTCATAGCTGCAATCTGAGCATCAGAAAATGAATTGTCAGTCAAGCCATTAACAAATAACTTTACCTCTTCTTCTGTTAAAGAAAGCTTATCTCTTTTTTTTCTAATTATTTCTTGAGGTATCATCTATTTTTACTTCACAAATAAATTTTTTTAAAAGGTTGAAAATATTTTTTTCTGCTATCCCTGCATTCTCTAAGGTTTCTTGATGACTTAATTTAGTTTTATTCATTCCAGCTGCTAAATTTGTAATAACACTAACCGCAATCACCGGGAGACTACAGTGATTAGCCACCAAGACTTCTGGAACAGTTGACATTCCTACAGCATTTATTCCCAACACTTTTGATGCTTTTATTTCAGCTGGTGTTTCAAAATTTGGCCCTGAATACATACAATAAACACCCTGGTATATTTTTTGATTTATTGCATTTGCAATACTAATAAGTTGGTCTCGGTATTTTTTATGGTACCCATCACTCATATCATGAAAGCGTGGACCATAATCATCAGCATTAGCTCCTATTAAGGGATTAAATCCACTAAAGTTTATATGATCTGTTATAGCCATTAAACTCCCTGCAGGCATATCTTCATCAAGACTTCCAGCTGCATTGGTAGCAATTAATAGTTTACAGCCTATGTCTTTTAAAACACGAATAGGTTTTGCTAAAATTGCAGGGTCATGTCCCTCATAAATATGAGAGCGACCATACATACATACAACATTTACATTATCAATTTTACCTAATACAAGTTTTCCTGAGTGACCTTTAACAGTAGGTTGAGGAAAATCAGCGAGATCTTCATAAGAAATAGAAGCGATTATGTTTTTCTCTTCAAAAAAATTAATTAGTCCACTTCCTAAAATTATAGCAATATCAGGTTTGATATTTTTTGAACGTTCGAAAAAAACTTTAGCAGAATCATGCATTATAAATTCTCAGGACCAAATGAATCTGGGAGCAGTTCTGCAAGAGTTGATGTTTTCAAATGACCATCAATATTACACATATGAATAAGAGTATCCAATGATGCAAATTCACGTAATCGCTGTCTACATCCTCCACAAGGGGAACATAATAAATCACCAGAGCCAATGACTACAACTTCTTTTATTTTTGTATATCCACTAGAAACTAAGTTGCCAATAGCGCTAGCTTCCGCACACTGCGATTGGGGATATGCAGCATTTTCAACATTGCAACCAGAAATAATAGAGTCGTCTTCAGTCAAAAAAGCAGCACCTACCTTAAATTGAGAATAAGGGACATGAGCGTTTTCTCTTACATTTTTGGCCTCTAAAAATAATTTTTCAAAATTTTCTGAAATCATAAATTCCTAATATCATTAATTTTAAAATTAAAAATAAATTATATTTTAATTAAATTATCTGATAGATCTTTAATAGAAATAGAAATATGAACGTAGACTTAAAAATCTGTGGAATTACTAACCTGTCCTCAATCAAGATTGCGGCAGAAAACAATATTCACTCTCTAGGTTTTGCTAGTAATAACTTACCAGGTCCAAACACTTGTAATGATGAAAGGATAAAAAAATTAATTACAGAATGTGATTATTATAAAATTGATTCTGTATTACTTACACGCCATCAGAGTTTGGCAGAATTAATTCAACAAATAGATTTTACAAAACCCAAAACTATATCCTGTTCTTATTTTTTTAAACAGGAAGATCTTGCCTCACTTAAATCTATTTTTCCAAAACTAAAGATAGGCATCGCTACTAATCCTATAAAATTTGATAAAAATTATTTGAATTCCATAAAATCAATAGCAGATATTTTTTATTATGATCTGAATGTCTATACTCAAACTAACATTACTACTCACAATATTGAGGAATCTATTGAACAAATAACATTCTTAAAAAAAATGAAATTACCTATTTATATTGGCGGAGGCATAAATAACAATAATGCTAAAAAAATTATTGATGAAATATCACCCAATGGTCTTGATGTATCTCGAAGTTTAAAAGATAAAAATAATGATATTTCTCTAGTGAAACTTAACGAATTACGAATAAGTCTTTCGGCTGCTTAATTTTTTTTTTTATATATTTATCTCGCAACTCTATTTTTAATTTTTTTAGTGATTTATTTTCAGCAGGATGTTTAAAAAAAGAATCTATATCACATAAAGGAAAAATAACAAAATCTCTATTTATTGCTCTGGGGTGAGGTATAACTAAATTTTCTTGATTAAACTTTAATGAGTTAAAAAATATAATATCAATATCAATGCACCTTGGACCATTTTTAATTAATTTGTTTTTATGCAATTTCTTTTCTATTAATTGTAATTCTTTTATTAACTGAATAGGGCCAGATGCTGTTTGAAATTCAACTGCTGTATTATAAAAATCATTTTGATCTTTATAACCATAAGGTTTTGAAACATAAATATTTCCAATCGACTTTAATTTACCAATATTCTGCAATTGTTTTAAACAACTATTAAAGTTAACTTTCCAATTTCCAACATTTGTGCCCAAGGCTAAAAAAACCTTATTGGGATACACGTAAAGACTCACAGCCATATCTCTCTGCTACAGCTACTTTATTAATACTCACGTAAACTTTATTTAATTTAAATTTTTTTTTCATTTCTTTAGAGCATTCTACAACTAATTTTTCTAAACTTTTATAGCGAGAAGTTTCAATAAAAAATTTTAATGATTTAGTAATGGCGGAATAATCTTTTAAATATTTAATATCATCTAATTGATTAGCCTTTGCTACACTGTACTTAAAAGACAAGGTAACTGTTAAGGGTTGTGCTTTTGCTCTTTCTTTATCAGTTATGCCCATATGGACTTTGGTTTTTAAATTTTTTATCTCTATTTGGAACATTGTATTTCTTTATATATTTTTATTGCTTGATATGTCTCTTGAACATCATGAACGCGAAATATATCAACTCCTTGCTCAAGACAATATAATACCGATGCCAAAGAACCTCCTAAACGCTGACTAGTTTGAGAACTATCCACGCCATTTATCCAGCTTTTCCTAGAAGATCCAAGTAATAAGCCATATTTTTTTATTTTTAATTTTTTGATATTTTTTAAAAGTGATAAATTTTGTTGTAAATTTTTTCCAAATCCAATTCCTGGATCAAACCAAACCTTACTGCTAGATATTTTATGTTTTTTTAATAGCTTTATTTTTGCCAAAAATACTTTTTTAATATCATGAACAACATTCATATAAGGGTTTATCATAGATTGCATTGTTTTTGGTGGAGCCGGTGTATGCATTAGTACCAAACCATTTTTATATTTTTTTGATAGAATAAATAAATCTTCACTTCCTCCAAAAACATCATTAATTATATGAGCTCCTTGCTTTAAAGCAAACTCTTGTGTTTCAATCTTGTTTGTATCAACCGAAATAATAAACTGATCTTTTGGAATTTTTTGTAAAATAGGCTCTAACTTTTTAATTTCTTGTTGATAGGTTATAGGGTCACTTCCTGGACGGGTACTTTCTGCACCAATATCAATTATGGTCGCACCCTGTCTACTCATAAGATTTATATTCTTGATGGCATCAGAGGATTTAAAATTTTTTCCTTCGTCACTAAAAGAATCTTTAGTAGCATTACATATACCCATAATTTGTGGAGATTTAAAAGAAAAATTATTTTTATTTAAAATCATAATTTATACAAGTTTCTTATAAAGATCTGAAATTTCTTTATAAATTAAATTAGATTTTGGTTTCCAATTTATGTTTTTAATTGATTGCAAACTTATCACACCTTTTCCTGATCCAACTAATAAAATTTCATCAAATTTAGATAATTCATGAATAGAAATATTAATTTTTTTACTAACTCTTTCGGTTTTACTTAAAAGATAATTCATTGTTGTGCCTTTATAGAAATTAGTTTTTGGAATATAAATTATTTTATTGTAAATACAAAAAATATTAGTTGTGCATCCTTCTAACAATAGATTATTTTGAAATAAAATAATTTCTGTTTTTTTAATATCTATAGACGATAATTTTTTTAGTATTTTTTTATAATATAAATTTTTAAGAGTAGGTATGGGACGTTGATAAGGCAATAGAATAGCATCGAATCTTTTAGATGGCTTTAAACGACCTCTTAATGAAATAGAAATTATTTTGGAATTCACTGCAACTCTCAACAAGTGATCGTATCTTTTTATTTTAACTAATAATGGCAAAATTAGTATTGATAATTTTTTTTCAGATAATGAAAAATTTATGTTTAGTTTTTTTAATGATAAGTTTATGTTTTTTATATGACAATGAAGTAAAATATAATTTGGTTTTTTTCCAATAATTCTAATTGTTGAAAACACCCCTCTTTTACCCCAAAGATCACTATAAATTATTGGTTTAAAGGTTTTAAGCTGAAAGGATTTTTTGAATAAGTAATTTACCATTTTTTGTTAAATAAGAATCTGGATGAAACTGAAACCCAAAAACGTTATTGGTATGATCTTCTAATGCCATTGCTGCTTTCGAGGTCCTACATCTCATTGTAATTTTTAATGTATTAGAATGAAATGGTTCTTGCAATTTTAAAGAATGGTATCTACCAACAGATAAATTTTTTATATTTTTAAACACTTTACTGGAAGGAAGCACTGAAATTACAGATTGATACCCATGAAAAATTTTACTTTGTTGAATGATTTTTCCACCCTCCGCATATAATATTTGTTGAAAACCTAAGCAAATCCCTAAAATTTTCTTCTTACTTCTAAATTGATGATATATTTTTGAAGTTATTGGGTAATCTTTTGGCTCGCCTGGACCGGGAGATAAAACGATTGTTTTAGCTTTAGCAATTTTCAACTTATCTATCTCATAATAATTAGAAACAACAACATCATCAAACTCGCCTAATAAATGAGCAAGATTAAAGGTAAAAGAATCTTCGTGATCAATTAGATATATCATGATTTAAAAATGTCTAATAAAGATTTAGCTTTAATATAATTCTCCGCATACTCTTTTTTTGATTCACTTCCTAAAATAACACCGCTTGCAACAGAAACTTCGGATACATTTTTATAATTTAATAAAGACCGTATGATAATATTAAAACGCATATCACCATTAGCTTTAATATATCCAAAGCTACCTGTGTAAATATTTCTACTATCTTTTTCTTGATGATTTAATAAATTTAAAGTACTTATCTTTGGGCATCCAATAACGGAACCGCCGGGCATCATTGCTTTAATAATATTAAATGTAGAGATGTTATCATTTAATTTTCCACAAATTTCAGTAACATAATGATACAGATCTTTATATTCTTCAACATATTTTAATTTTTTAATTCGCACACTTCCAACTTTACAGATTCTTGACAAATCATTTCTTTCCATATCAACAATCATATTATGTTCTTTACTTTCTTTTTCATTCTGAGAAAAAAATTTTTTAGCCTTACTTAATGTTGTATTTTTATTTCTTTTTAATGTTCCAGCAATAGGTTTTGTAATTATTTTATTATTTTTTTTATCAATTAATGTTTCGGGAGAACAACTAATAATAGAATAATTATTATCACGAATCATAAATGATTCTGGAGAAATATTTACTCTCATTAATTTCCAAAAAAATTGAACGGGGTCTATGTTGGAATTATTTCTATATTTTTGACAAATCTTTATTTGATAAGTTTTTCCTTCTCTTATTTTTTTAGAAAAACTTTCAAAAAATTTAGTGTATTGATTAAGGGTCAAATTAACATTAAATTTTTTTTCATAAAAAAATTTTTTGTTAGATAGCGCCAGTCCTTTTTTATTTTTATAATTTTTTAATGTACTAAAAATTTTAATACTATTTCTAATTTTTATTAATGTCTCTGGCTTATAAAAATAATTATCGCAAAAACCATTTGATTTTTGTTTAGGTATTTTAATGTCTATTAATTTACATTGAAGCTCATAACTTAAAAAACCTATGTATCCATCAAAGAATTTATTATGAGAATTTTTTATTTTTACTGTTTTATTAAAAAAAAATTTTGCATTTTTTTTGGTTAAATTAATTTTTTTTGAAAAATCAGTATAAACATCAAATCCCCCCCTGACCCTATATATTATTAAGGATTTATCGGAGTCAAAGAGGTGCTCTAAATATTCTTTATTATTTAACAAACAGGACTATTATAGTCTCATAAATAAGAAGAAAAGGATTTTTGTGCGTAGTTTAATTTTATTATTTATTTTGCTATTTCCCTCATCTTTATTTGCTCACGGAACAATCATTATAACAAATGTGGAACATTCAGATGGTTATATAGATGTTAAAATTTACGATAACAAAGAAGATTTTCTTAAGGAAAACTTAACAAAAGAAACTGTGCGGAAGAAAGCCACAAAAGGACGAACAGTAGTTCCTCTTTCCAAAATACACAAAGGTCAAATAGCCATAGTTGTATATCATGATGAGGATGGCAATGGTGAAATGAAAACAGGATTATTCTGGAGTCCTAAAGAAGGATATGCTTTTAGCAATAAATACAAACCAAAAGGGCCCCCTAAATTTTCTAAAACAGCAATTGAACTAATTCATGGGAAACCTGTAGAAATTGAATTAAATTATTAACCAATTAACTCATTTGCAGTATTAGGTACTTATTAATGTCTAAAAAACTCTTTCTTCATAATACTCTTGGAAATAAAAAAGAGGAGTTTGTTCCACTCAATAAAGAACATATAAAAATTTATGCTTGTGGACCAACAGTTTACAACTTCGCACATATTGGCAATGCAAGAATGGCTGTTATCAATGATCTCTTGGTTAAATTTCTTAAAACAATTTTCCCAAAAGTGACTTACGTCTCTAATATTACAGATATTGATGATAAGATTATTGCAACATCTCAAGAAAACAATATTCCTATAAATATTCTTACAGAAAAATTTACAAAAATTTACAACGAAGATATGTCTAAACTAGGAGTAAGTCTTCCGGATATTCAACCAAAGGCAACGGATCATATTCAAGAAATGATTGAATTGACCAATATGCTTATTAAAAATAACTATGCATATGAAAAAGAAGGGCATGTTATGTTTAATGTTCCTGCATTTAAAAAATATGGGTCTCTTTCAGGTCGTAATAAGGAAGAACAAATAATGGAAAGTCGTATAGAAATTGCCCCCTATAAAAAAAATCCAACTGATTTCATTTTGTGGAAACCAAGTCCACCACCTATGCCAGGTTGGGATTCTCCTTGGGGATTTGGTCGACCAGGATGGCATTTAGAATGTTCAGCTATGTCAGAAAAAACTTTAGGCCTTCCTTTTGATATTCATAGCGGTGGTATGGATTTAGTTTTTCCTCATCATGAAAATGAAATTGCTCAATCTTGTGCAGCACATAATAAAACTAACAATGTTCAATCATTTGCAAATTTTTGGTTTCACAATGGCTTTGTAAATGTTGAGGGAGAAAAAATGTCAAAATCAATTGGTAATATTAGATTAGTTCATGAGTTAATTAACGAATACAAAGGAGAGGTTTTAAGAATGACCCTATTATCTGCACATTATCGTCAGCCACTAAATTGGACAAAAGAAATTATAAAACAAAACAGCACTATGTTAGATCGCCTCTACAGAACATTAAAGGATCTTGAAAATATAGATGCTTATGCAAAATCAAATACAATCTCATCTAATGTTATTGAAGGTCTTTTTGATGATTTAAATACTCCAAAAGTAATTGCTGAGCTTAATGTTTTGTCTAATCAGGTTTCTGCATCAGATGAAAATAAAAAAATAGAAATAAAATTTAATCTATTAGAGGTTGGAAAAATTCTTGGTATTCTTCAAGAAAACCCTGGCAAATGGTTAGGTTATGGAAAATCAGAAAACCTTGATGAGACTATGATAGAAAGGTTGATTAAAGATCGTAATGGAGCTAGACGCGACAAAAATTTTGATATGGCAGATAAAATAAGAGATAAATTAAAAGAAATGGGGATAGAAATAGAGGATACACCTGATGGCACAATATGGAGAAGCAACTAATTATGTCTTCTAATATTACTATTACATTTCCTGATGGCAATACTAGAGAAGTACGCAAAGGAATCAGTGGGCTTGAAATAGCTGAGCAAATTTCCAAATCATTAGCTAAAGAATCTATAGCATTCAAAGCAAACGGAGAAATGCAAGACCTTTCAAGAATTATAGATGCCGATACATCCATTGAAATTATTAAAAAAAACTCAGAGGATGCCTTGGATATTATTCGACATGATTGTGCACATGTTATGGCAGAAGCTGTACAAGAATTATTTCCAGGCACTCAAGTAACAATTGGTCCTGCAATAGAAAATGGTTTTTACTATGATTTTGCAAGAGACAATCCTTTTACAACTAACGATCTATCAAAAATTGAAAAAAAGATGATAGAAATTATTAATAAAGGCGAACAATTTACAAGAGAAGTATGGTCAAGAGATGAGGCTTTAAAAATTTTTTCTAACAAAGGAGAAAAATATAAAACTGAATTAATTAATGACTTACCAGAAAACGAAACAATTACTATTTATAAACAGGGTAAATGGCTAGACTTATGTAAAGGCCCCCATATGCCTACAACTAAACACGTTGGTAAAGCTTTTAAATTAATGAAGGTTGCAGGTGCTTATTGGAGAGGTGATTCAGATAAGACGATGCTAACTAGAATTTATGGGACAGCTTGGCGTAATGAAAAAGAACTAAATGAATATTTACATCGATTGGAAGAAGCAGAAAAAAGAGATCATCGAAAACTTGGTAAGGAAATGGACTTTTTTCATTTTCAAGAGGAGGCTCCTGGTGCCGTGTTTTGGCATCCAAAAGGTTGGTCTTTATTTCAATCGCTAATTAATTATATGCGTAATCGCCAAGATAATGCCGGATATGTTGAAACCAATACACCAGACATGATGGATAAATCATTGTGGGAAACATCGGGACATTGGGAAAAATTTAGCGAAATGATGTTTAGGACAGAAGCAAAAGAAGAAAAAATATTTGCTATCAAGCCTATGAATTGTCCAGGCGCTGTTGAAATCTTTAAGCAGGGATTAAAGAGTTACCGCGACCTTCCGTTACGTATGTCAGAATTTGGAAAAGTTCACCGATATGAGCCTTCAGGGGCACTACACGGATTAATGCGCGTAAGGGCCTTTACTCAAGATGATGCACATATTTTTTGTACAGAAGATCAAATCACAAGTGAAAGTAACATTGTATGTGATCTACTATTAAGTATTTATAAAGATTTTGGATTTGAAGATGTAAGAATTAAATTTTCAGATAGACCAGAAAAAAGAGTTGGGGATGATGCAATCTGGGATAAATCAGAAAAAGCTTTGAGAGATGCTATGGAAATCACTGGTCTAGAGTATACTCTAAATCCAGGTGAAGGAGCATTTTATGGTCCCAAACTTGAATTTGTACTTCGTGATGCAATTGGCAGAGATTGGCAGTGTGGAACCTTACAAGTAGATTTGAATTTGCCTGGTCGACTCGGTGCTACTTACGTAGATGAAGATGGTCAGAAAAAAACTCCTGTTATGTTGCACCGTGCTCTATTTGGATCTCTTGAAAGATTTACAGGTATATTAATTGAACACTATGCAGGTCACCTACCTTTGTGGCTATCTCCAATACAGGTAATCGTTGCAACAATAACTTCAGATTCAAATGATTATGGTTATGAAATAGTTAAAGAATTAAAATCTATAGGTATACGTGCTTATATAGATATACGTAATGAAAAGATTGGTTATAAAATAAGAGAGCATAGTAATGCTAAAGTTCCTATAATAATAGCTATAGGAAAAAAAGAAACTGAAGAAAAATCTGTTTCGGTTCGACGACTAGGTAGTCAAGAAACGAAAACAATTGAGTTAGATGAAATCAAGAATATACTTCAGCAAGAATCAAAAATTCCTTCTGCATAAATATGTTTAACAAACCTTCCTTCCCTTCAACACGCATGCGCCGTAATCGTATGAAAGATTTTTCAAGAAGACTCATTTCAGAAAATTCCCTAAATGTTAGTGATTTGATATGGCCTCTTTTTGTTACAGAAGGATCAAAAATTAAAGAGGAAATTCCCTCTATGCCAAATATTTATAGAAATTCAATTGATGAACTTCTTAAAGAAGCAAAGGATGCTATTACACTTAATATACCAGCAATAGCTATTTTTCCTCAAATTGATCCTTCGTTAAAAAATTCACAAGGTAGTGAGGCAATAAATGATAATAATTTAATTTGTCGATCAATTAAAGCAATTAAAAAAGAGTTTCCTGAACTTGGAATTATTACTGATGTTGCTTTAGATCCTTTTACCGATCATGGACACGACGGATTATTAATTAATGATGAAATTAATAATGATGAAACATTAAAAATATTAGCGCAACAATCACTTATTCAGGCAAATGCAGGCTGTGATATTATTGCACCTTCAGATATGATGGATGGACGAATAGGCTTTATCCGATCAGCGTTAGATGAAGCAGATTTTAAAAATACACAAATTTTATCTTATGCTGCAAAATATGCCTCAGGTTTTTATGGACCTTTTAGAGATGCTGTAAGTTCATCTGGCAATCTTGCAGGAGCAAGTAAATCAACCTATCAAATGGATCCTGCAAACAGTAATGAAGCTTTACGAGAAGTTGAACTCGATATTGCTGAAGGTGCAGATATGGTAATGATTAAACCAGGTATGCCCTACCTTGATATAGTAAAAATTATAAAGGATACTTTCCAGGTCCCAACATTTGTTTATCAAGTATCAGGTGAATACTCTATGTTAATGAGTGCTATTAATAATAAATGGCTAGATGGTGATAAAGTTATAATGGAAAGTCTTTTGTCTTTTAAAAGAGCTGGGGCTAATGGTATATTAACTTATTTTGCGAAACATATGGCTAAGAAATTAAAAAATAAATAAGATGACAGAAATAAATTTTAAAAAAAGAGAAACTATTAAGCAGGTAGAAGAATCAACTGATTTGGCTCCTAAGTTTGATGAAAATGGATTAATACCTGTCGTTACTACAGATCATTCATCTGGCGAAGTGCTAATGCAAGGATACATGAATGAAGAATCTTTCAAGAAAACAATAGAAATTGGTGAAGCTGTTTATTACTCTAGAAGTCGAAAAACTCTATGGTATAAGGGCAAGACAAGTGGGTTAGTGCAAACAATTAAAGAAATACGCATTGATGATGATCAAGATTGTGTTTGGTTGAAAGTAGATTTGAAGGGTGGTTCCAGTTGTCATGTGGGTTACCGGTCGTGTTTTTACAGAAGCATTCCTTTTGGATCTACACAAACTAAGGATCAAAAATTACAATTTGAGGAAAAAGAAAAGGTTTTTGATCCAAAAGAGGTATATGGAGATACTCCTAACCCAACAAAACTCTAAAGAGCTAATAATTATTTACATTATTCTTTAAAGTAATAGTAATCCGCACTAATTAAGTAAAACAATAAAAAAATGTTAAAAAAAATTATATCATTTGTTGAAACAAGTGAATTACCTACAGATATTGCTAATTTTAAAGTTCATGCTTTTACTGAGAAACAAAGCAAAAAAGATCATCTGGTTATAGCATTTGGTAATCTTAAATCAAGTAAACCGATTTTAGCTAGAATTCACTCTCAATGTATTACAGGTGAATCTTTTTTTAGCATGCGTTGTGATTGTCGTTTTCAACTCACAGAATCACTTCAGCAAATCGCAAATAACAAATCAGGTGTAATATTCTATTTACAGCAAGAAGGTAGGGGAATTGGCTTATCAAATAAAATTAGAGCATACAAATTACAAGACGAAGGAATGGACACAGTTGAAGCCAATCACCAACTAGGATTTAGTGAAGATGAAAGAAACTATGAAATAGTCGCTTCAATGGCAGATCATTTAAATATTCATTCAGTTGATCTTATGACAAATAATCCAAAAAAAATAAAAGCTCTAGAAAAAATGGGTTTGAAGGTTAACAGGCGCATTCCTATTTTTTCTGAATCAAATCAACATAATAAAAAATATCTTACAACAAAAGCAAAAAAGTTAGGTCATTTATTTTAAGATTATTTTTTATTTAATGAACGATCCAAATAAATTAATTGAAAAACTAAAAATGATTTCTCATCCTGAGGGCGGATATTTTTCAGAGTCATTTAGAGACAAAAGCAACAATGTAAGTTTAATCTATTATTTATTAAAAAAAGATCAGAGATCTCATTGGCATCGTTTAACAAAAAATGAAATTTTACATTTCTACGAAGGACAGCCCTTGAATGTTCATATTTCAGAAGATGCAGAAACAAGCTACACAAAAATCCTTGGAAAAAATATTGATAATAATGAAAATCTTCACTTAGTAGTTTCAGCTGGTTCGTGGTTTAGTATGACAAGTTCTGGATCATATTCTCTGATAGGGTGTACAGTTGCTCCTGGATTTGATTACAAAGATTTTGAATTAGCCCCAAAGAATTGGGAACCTGGCAAATAATAGTTTGTTTCAAAATAAATTATAACTGCTCTAAAGTATTGACAATTTTATTTATAAAATTAAATATTTAAGAAAAAATAAAAGAGGAAATATAATGAATGACGTTAGTAAATGTCCAGTAATACATGGTGCCGTTACAAGCAACAGCGGAAGTGGCACTTCAAATAAAGATTGGTGGCCCAATCAGCTAAACTTAAATATTCTTCACCAGCATGATGAAAAGTCTAATCCAATGGATAATAATTACAATTATCGTGAGGAATTTATAAAACTTGATTATGCAAGTTTGAAAGAAGATATTAAAAAGCTTATGACAGACTCTCAAGACTGGTGGCCTGCAGATTATGGACATTATGGCCCTTTCTTCATTCGCATGACATGGCACGCAGCTGGTACCTATAGAACAGGGGATGGTCGTGGTGGGGGAAGTACAGGTTCGCAGAGATTTGCACCACTTAACAGTTGGCCAGATAATGGGAACTTAGATAAAGCACGTAGACTTCTTTGGCCAATTAAACAAAAATATGGAAATAAAATTAGCTGGGCTGACTTAGTTATTTTAACAGGTAATATTGCAATTGAATCAATGGGTGGAAAAACTTTTGGATTTAGTGGTGGTCGTCAAGATATTTGGGCACCAGAAGAAGATATTTACTGGGGTAAAGAAAATGAATGGCTCAGTAACAAAAGATATACGGGGGAGCGCGATCTTGAAAACCCTCTTGCTGCTGTTCAAATGGGTTTAATTTATGTTAACCCTGAAGGGCCAGATGGTAAACCTGATCCGATAGCTAGTGCTAGAGATATTCGAGAAACTTTTGCTCGCATGGCTATGAACGATGAAGAAACTGTAGCCCTTACAGCAGGTGGTCATACTTTTGGTAAAGCACATGGGGCTGGTGATCCATCTCTTGTTGGTCCTGCACCCGAAGGTGCATCAATTGAAGAAATGGGTCTTGGATGGATAAGTACATATGGTTCGGGAAAAGGAAGAGATACAATTACAAGTGGTATACACGGAGCATGGACTGCAAATCCTACTAAATGGGATAATGGTTATTTTGATTTACTATTAGGGTATGAATGGGAGCTTACTAAAACTCCTGCTGGTGCAAATATATGGCATGCAATAAACCCTAAAGATGAAGATCTTGCACCTGATGCAGAAGATTCTTCTATGCGCGTACCTACAATGATGACTACAGCAGATATGGCAATGCGCGAAGATCCAATCTATAGAAAAATATCTGAACATTTTCATAAAAACCCAGATGAATTTCAAGATGCTTTTGCTCGTGCTTGGTTTAAACTTTTGCACAGAGATATGGGTCCTCGAACACGATATATTGGACCAGAAGTTCCAAAAGAAGATCTTCTATGGCAAGATCCAATACCAATTGGTAAATCTAATTATGATGTTAATTCAGTAAAAGAAAAAATTGCTAGTAGCACATTATCTGTTCAAGAAATGATTGAAACAGCTTGGGCCAGCGCATCAACATTTCGTAGATCTGATATGCGAGGAGGTGCAAATGGTGCACGCATCCGTCTTGCTCCACAAAAAAATTGGGAAGCAAATAAACCTGAGCAACTTTCAAAAATAATAAACACACTAGAAAGTATAGCAAAAGAAACAGGGGCATCAGTTGCTGATGTAATCGTTTTGGCTGGTAATGTTGGAATAGAAAAAGCATCTAGTGCGTCTGTTCCATTTATTCCGGGTCGTGGAGACGCAACGCAAGAACATACTGACATAGAATCATTTGCAGTTCTTGAGCCTGAAGCAGATGGTTTCCGTAATTATCTAAAAACAAATTTTACAGTCGCGCCAGAAGAACTAATGTTGGATAAAGCACATTTACTTGGCCTTTCAGCACCAGAGATGACGGTGCTAGTAGGTGGTATGCGTACCATAGGAATTAGTTCCGATGACCGCGGAATCTTTACTGACACACCAGGAAAATTAACAAATGATTTCTTTGTTAAACTTCTTGATATGGAAGTAAAATGGGAGGCAACAGGGAATAATTCTTATCAAGCGACTAATCGTAAAACAGGTGAAAAAATAAGAAGGGCTTCAAGAACCGATCTTGTTTTTGGTTCCAATTCTCAATTAAGAGCTTTAGCAGAAGTGTATGCTCAATCTGATAATCATGAAAAATTTATTACTGATTTCATTAATGCGTGGAACAAAGTTATGAATGCTGATCGTTTCGATATTAACTAAATATAAATTTAAATTATGGGGCAATTTTTTATGCCCCACAATTATTTATTAATCAGATGATCAGAAGAAGTTTTTAAAAAAAAATATTAATCGCTACTATCGGAGTACTAGCTATGTCGAATAAGTTATTTGCAAAGGAAATATTTAGTAAATCAGTAGTTAAAAATGGTATTTTTTATAATAACTATATTGATCATAAAATGGCTTCTTTTAAAGAATTTTGGAAGTGGAGAAAAGAATCAACAAAACCAGATCCTGTCTCTTTTCCTTTAACTAAAAATGACCCTCAATTTTTAAAAGATAACAAAACGCAAAAAACACTAACATGGATTGGGCATGCTTCTTTCTTATTACAAATAGATGGTGTTAATATTCTCACCGACCCTCATTTAACAAAAAGAGCATCACCTGTTAGTTTTGCAGGACCAAGCAGAACAACACCTCCAGGACTTAACTTGGAAGATTTGCCTATCATAGATATTATTGTAATTTCACATAATCACTATGATCATCTTGATAGTCAAACTATTCGGCAAATAATTAAACAACAAAAAAATTATCAACCTTTAATACTTGTACCACTCAAACTAAAAAAACTTCTTGAAAATTTTGGAGCAACAAATGTTAAAGAACTAGGATGGTGGAATAATACTAAATTCAGAAATTTAACACTTCATTGTGTGCCTGTTCAACATTGGAGTAACAGATTATTTAATACAAATAAAACGTTGTGGTGTGGATGGGTAATTGAATCTTCAAATTTTAAAATCTTTTTTTGTGGAGATACAGGCTATTCAAAGGATTTTTTAACAATTCAAAAAAAGTTTTCTTATATGGATCTCTCACTAATTCCTATTGGCGCTTATGCACCGAGATGGTTTATGAAAAATCATCATTGCAATGTTGAAGAGGCTATTCAAATACACAGAGATATTCAATCTAAACAATCAATAGCAATGCATTGGGGAACCTTCCGATTAACTGATGAGCCTATGAAAGAACCAATTCAGCTTTTAAAATCTCTTTCTGTTGAAAAGAATTTACCTAAAGAGGAATTTATAGTTATGCAACACGGTGAGACTAAAATAGTTTAGTTTTAAATGAATCTTTTTTTATATTTAAGTGTCGCCTTACTATGGGGATCTTCCTGGTTTGCTATTAAGTTTCAATTAGGTTTAGTGCCAGAATCTGTTTCTCTTGCTTGGAGGTTTTTTCTAGCATCTCTTATTTTGTTTATATTTTGTTTAATTTTTAAAAAAAAGTTAAAATTATCACTCTATCAGTTAAAGCATATTGCCATACAGGGAGTTTTGTTATTTTCTCTTAATTATTTTTTTATCTATTGGGGAACAAATTACGTTACATCAGGATTGGTTGCAATATTATTTTCTACTGTCTCAGTTTTTGTAATCTTTAATGGATATTTTTTTTTTAAAAAACCAATCAGAATCAATGTTTTAATTGGAAGCTTAATAGGTGTTATTGGTTTAATTTTTATTTTTCAATTTGAATTTACAAAAAATATTAATCCAAAAGAACTGATTAAGGGAATCATATTCATATTAATTGGAACATATTTTGCATCTTTGGGAATGCTATATTCTGGATTAAATCAAGAAAGAAAAATTCCACTTGTTCAATCAAATACCTACGGTATGTTTTTTGGAGCTTCTTTAATGTTACTCCTAACAATATTTTCTAAAAATCTAATTATATTGGATACAAATTTTTCTTATATATCATCATTACTATTTTTAGCTTTCTTTGGATCAGTCTTAGGTTTTGGCTCATATCTTACACTTCTAGGGAAAATTGGAGCTGATAAAGCATCTTATGTTAATATTTTAACGCCCGTTGTAGCATTAACTCTATCAACTTTATTTGAAAACTATCTTTGGGATATTCAAAACTCTTTAGGTTTTGTATTAGTTATTGTGGGAAATTTAATAATTTTATCAAAAAAAACTTAATTTAAGTAATATAAAAGCGGGGCTTAACCCCGCTTTATTCAATTTTTTATTTAGGCATATTAGTTGCGCCGGTTTCAAACTCTATTACTTTGCCATCTTTATATTTAAGAACGGCCATTACAGCTTGAACATTGCCATCTTTAAAAGTCACAAATGAATGTTCAATTCCAACTTCATCATTCTCATAAATAACTCTGACTTTTTCTCTATTAATATCATCACTCATTGCCCATGCAATGACATCGCTTTTTGTTAAAACTTTCCCCGATGAATGCATCGTAAATTTATAATCATCATGAAGAACTTCATTTATTGCAGCTTCATCTTTTTCTTCCAAAGCTTTATTGTATTTAGCTAGTATAGACATATGTGCCCTTTCTTATTTAATCTGAAAAATTAGTGATAGAAAATTTTTTCGTTGTTTATTTATGTATATTATCTAATTTTATAATTACAACAAATAAACAATTAAAAGTTTTGATATATTTTAATAACTTTTCTTACCACCGATCTTGAACATCAGGTTTAATTAAATCTTCATAAATAGTATTTATGTTTGAAATAATTTCAGAAATTTCTTCTTTGTCGGATGCCAAAACATTACTTTCTGCTTGTTTTTTATTTTTAGCGCCAGGAATTACAACTGTTACTTCTTTATGCATTAAAATCCATTTTAAGGCTAAGTCTGTTAAGCTAAAATTATCTGGCAAAAGATCTTTTAATTTTTCAACAGCTGCAAGTCCTTTATCAAAACCAACACCAGAAAAGGTTTCACCTACATCAAATGCATCTCCGTTTATATTATAATTTCGATGATCATTTTTTGGAAATGTAGAAGCTTTATTCATTTTTCCTGTCAGCATTCCACTAGCTAATGGAACTCTAGCAATAATGGCTACATTGTTTTTAGCAGCTTCTTTAAAAAATATTTCAGTAGGTTTTTGTCTAAAAATATTAAAAATTATTTGTATACTTTTAACATTTGGAAATTGAATAGCATCAATTGCCTCAGAAACCTTCTCAACACTTACACCATAATGAGAAATTTTTCCTTTTTGCACAATTTCATCCAACATTTCATAAGTTTCTTTTTTGGGACAAATCTCACTAGGAGGGCAATGCAATTGTAAAAGATCAATACAATCAACGCCTAAATTAATAAGAGATCTATCAATAAAACCTTCAATATTTTTTAGATTATATCCTTGAGCCGTATGAGGATCTAATCTTCTACCAGATTTTGTTGCAACATATATTGTTTCTGATGTAGATTTAATAAGTTCGCCAACAAATTTTTCACTTCTTCCATCCCCATAAACATCGGCGGTATCAAAAAAATTTACACCTTTATCTAAAGAGATTTTGAGAACATTTCTTGCATCGGTTTCTAATACCTCCCCCCATTCAGATCCAATAGCCCAACATCCTAATCCTACCTCTGAAACATTCCAGTCTAAGTCTGCAAATTTTCTGAATTTCATTTTTACCTTTCTTTAATATATGGCTGGCCAATAGCACTTGGGGCATAAGCCTTTCCAACAAAGCTGGCTAGTAGAATTACTGTTAAAACATATGGCATGCCCTGAATAAGTTGAACAGGAATTGTTCCTAAAATAGGCAATTCAACACCTTGAAGCCTAATTTGTAGAGCGTCTGTAAAACCAAATAGTAAACAAGCTAAAAGAGCAGTTTTGGGATGCCATTTTCCAAAAATTAATGCTGCTAAAGCTAAGTATCCTCTACCAGCAGACATTTCTCTAAAAAAATTAGCATTCATTGCCGTAGATAAATGGGCACCAGCAAAAGCGATTAAAACTCCATTGATCGCCAATGCCTTATAGCGCATGGCAAAAACATTAATACCTGCAGTATCTACAGCGCTTGGATTTTCTCCAACCGCACGGAGCCTTAACCCAAAACTTGTTTTAAAAACAATCCAATAAACTACTGGTACCAACAAATAAGCCAGATATACAAAAATATAATGTCCGCTTAGTATCTCACTATAAATTAAACCAATTACAGGAACGGATCTTAAAGCATCTGCAAACGGAAGTGTAATTTCTAAAAATCTTTGATCGTTATTTAATGTTGGTGTTAAGCCTGCTTGACCAAACCAAGCTGCAGCCAATGCAGTCGTAAGCCCAATCATTAAAATGTTAATTGCTACACAGGACACAACCTGATCTCCTTTATGTGTCACAGAAGCAAATCCATGCAACATGGAAAGGCCCACACAAGAAATTATTGCCAATATTAACCCGAGCCACGGCGATCCAAAAAGATAAGATCCTGTTGCCGCTACAAAAGCTGCAGTCAGCATTTTTCCTTCTAAACTAAAATCTATTACCCCCGATCGTTCGGCAAAAAGTCCCGCCATTGCAGCAAAAACTAAGGGTGTTGAAATTCTAAAAGTAGAATTGAGCAGTGAGGCAATGTCTGAAAAATATTCCACTACACTGCCTTCTCTTTATTTAAGCGTTTAACAAAAAAACTCTCTATTTGAGGTCTAAATAAATTTTCTAAAGCGCCACTAAATAAAATAATTACACCCTGAACAGCCACAAACATGTACCTTGTAATATTAGGCATATCAAAAGTTACTTCTGAGCCGCCTTGGTATAAAATGCCAAATAAAAAAGCCGCTGGAAAAATTCCTATCGGATGATTTCTTCCCATTAACGCTACAGCTATTCCTGTAAAACCATAACCAGCAGGAAAGCCTGCAATTATTTTATGATGAACCCCAAGAATTTCATTTAAACTTAACATGCCAGCCAATGCTCCAGAAATTAACATTGCAAGTATTATATTTTTATATGGAGAAATACCTGCGTAAATAGCGGCTTGGGTATTATGTCCTACTGCTCGCATTTCATAACCCCATTTTGTTTTCCAAATTAAAAACCAAACAAAAAATAATGCTGCAATTGCAATAAGAAAGGAAAGGTTTAGGGGTGAATATCTAATTTTAATTCCAAAGAGTTGAGCAAAATCTTTAAATGTTGGGAACCAAAGTTCTTTGGCAACAGCAACAGTATGTGGACCCATTTGATTAGTATCACGTATGACATCAACGAGTAAAAAAACCATTAAAGATGCAGCTATAAAGTTAAACATTATAGTTGTTATTACAACGTGACTCCCTCTTTTAGCCTGGAGGTAGGCAGGAATAAACGCCCAAGCTCCTCCAAATAAAGAAGCTCCAACTATGGCTAACAACCAAACGATTGGAACTGGCAAAAAAGTAAAATTTATTGCAACAAAAAATACCCCAAGACCTCCAATATATGCTTGACCTTCCCCTCCAATATTAAAAAGGCGGCAATGAAAAGCTACGGCAAATGCAAGGCCCGTAAAAATAAAATTTGTTGTATAGTAAAGAGTATACGCAAACCCCTCTATATATCCAAACGAACCATAAATTATGAGCTTAACAGCCTGGATAGGATTTTCTCCTGCAATAAAAATAAATAAACCCGATACTAAAAGAGCTAATATTAAATTTATTAGCGGTACAATTAGATTAGAAACCCACCAAGGGACTTTTGACTTATCAACTACACTACTCATTGCACAATTCCTGCCATTAACAAACCTATATCTCGATCTGTTACATCTTGATTAACTTTCTCTCCAATAATCTTTCCATCAAACATTACTACTATGCGATCAGAAAGAGATAAAACTTCTTCTAACTCTACTGAAACTAAAAGAATGGCTGCGCCTTGGTTTCTCATATCAATAAGTCTTTGATGAATAAATTCTATGGCCCCAATATCAACTCCTCTGGTTGGTTGGCCCACTAATAATATTTTTGGATTTTCATTTAACTCACGGCTCAAAATTATTTTTTGCTGATTACCTCCTGAAAAATTAGAAGTTATTAAATTCGGTGATTGAGGGCGCACATCATACTCCCCCATTACTTTGTGTGAGTAAGATAATATGTCTTTCTCTTTTAATATTGATGATTTTGAGAAAGGTTCTTGATGATGATATCCAAATATTAAATTTTCGTATGCCTTAAAATCACTAATGAGTCCCATTCTTTGTCTATCTTCAGGAACATGGGCCAAGCCCTTTTCTTTTAAATCTCGAGGATTCAAATAATTATTTTGATCAGAAATAGTTTCATTAAATAACTCTATCTCACCTGACTCAACTTTCCTTATGCCAGATAATGCTTCAAGAAGTTCTGTCTGTCCATTACCTGTTACTCCCGCAAGCCCTAGAATCTCACCTGCATGAATTTCAAAATTAACATTTTTTACTCTAATAACATCTAAATCATCTTTGACTTCCAAATTATTAACACGAAATACTACATCACCTTTTTTAACTTCAGTTTTATTGATTCTAAGTAGCACACTTCTTCCAACCATCATCTCTGCTAACTCTTCTTTATCAGTAGACTCAGTTTTTTTATGCCCTACCATTTTCCCTTGCCGCATTACTGAGACTTCGCTTGTTAAAGCCATAATCTCATTTAATTTATGTGTTATTAAAACAATTGTTTTTCCTTCTTTTTGAAGTGATCGTAAAATTTTAAAAAGTTCATCAACTTCTTGAGGGGTGAGAACACCAGTTGGTTCATCTAAAATAAGTATTTCAGCTCCTCGATACAGCGACTTAAGAATTTCTACTCTTTGACGAAAACCAACTGATAAGTCTGAAATAACAGAATCTAAATCAATATTTAATTTATATGTTTCACATAAAATTACTAAATTTTTTTTTGCTTGTTCTAATTTTTTCCCAAAAACTAGTTCTCCTTCGAAGCCTAAAATTATATTTTCTAAAACTGTGAAATTTTCTACCAACATAAAATGTTGGTGAACCATGCCTATGCCACTTACAATAGAATCGCGGGGTGATTTTAATTTTATTATATTGCCATTAATACTAATTGTCCCTGAGTCAGCTTGGTACAAGCCAAAAACAATACTCATTAAAGTAGATTTACCGGCACCATTTTCACCTATAATTCCGTGAATTGTTCCTTTATTAATTTTTAATGTGATGTCTTTATTGGCTTGAACGTGGCCAAAAGATTTGTTGATATTAGATAACTCCAAAATAGGCGAGGCCATAAAATTCTATAATGTAATTTTAAGGTCTCGCCAATATTATTTATATTATTATTCTTGTGACCAATCAGCAACAGTAATAGCACCACTTACTATTTCTGCTGACGCTGCTTCAACTGCACTTTGCATTTCGGCAGTTACTTGACCATCTTCTATAGCATATCCCACCATACCATCAGCAAGGCCTAAAAAATGAATACCTGGCTCAAAAGTTCCAGCAACAGTTTTTTCCGCTTGTTCAAAAATAGTTAAGTCTAAACGTTTTAACATAGAAGTTAACATACTACCTGGATGCATCCAGTTTTGATTAGTATCAACGCCTATACCATAAATTCCAGCATCAGCTGCAGCTTGAAGAACACCAATTCCAGTTCCTCCAGCAGCTTGGTAAACTACATCTGCACCTCCATCGATCTGTGCTTTAGTTAGCTCTGCTCCTTTAGTTGGATTATTCCAAGCTTCAGGAGTTGTGCCTGTCATGTTTGCCAGAATTTCAATATTAGGATTAACATGTAAAGCACCCTGCTCATAACCACCTTGGAATTTTCGAATTAATGGAATATCCATTCCGCCTACAAAACCTATTGTACCAGACTTTGATGCCATAGCTGCTATCATACCTACTAAAAACGAACCTTCATGCTCTAAGTAACAAGCTTGATAAATATTTCCTGCAGGATCATCTACCCAACAAACATCAACAGCAACAAAGTTTATATCTGGATACGCTGGAGCTATTGCCGCAACTGCATCTGCTTGTGCAAAGCCCATAGCAACAATTAGAGTTGCACCTCTGTCCGCAACTTTTCTCATGCCTTGCTCAATTTGAGTACTATTAGCAGCCTCAAACTCAACTAAATCCCAACCTAATTCGTTTTGAACTCTTGCAGCTGTATTATAAGCTAATTCGTTAAATGATTTATCAAACTTACCACCTGAGTCATAAATAACTCCAATTTTGTTTGCAAACAAACTTGTAGAGAATACAAGAGTGAAAGAAACTACAAAAATATTGAAAATTTTTTTCATAAATAAATTCCTCCTATTAAAATGAATTATAGATAAATACTTGATAACATTTTTGATAGAAAAAAAAATTGTTTAAAAAGATATATAGTGGATAAATTGACTAGGTTCCCATATATCTATCACCAGCATCTCCTAATCCAGGTACAATAAATTTATTTTTATTTAAACTTTTATCAACACTACAAGTAAAAATATGCAGGCTTTTTTGTTTTTTATTTAAATTTTTAATACCTTCTGGGGAGGCTAATAAGGAAACTAGCATTAGATCTTTTGTTTTAACCCCCTTACCCTTAATTAAATCAATAGCTGCTGATGAAGAATTTCCTGTAGCTAACATTGGATCAAGAACAATGATCTTTTTATTTTTAACTTTAGGCAGCTTGCATAAATATTCCACAGGTTGATAGGTTTGTTCATCTCTGTATAAACCAATATGACCTTTTTCAACATTTGGTAAAAATTTGACGAAACCTTCGATTAATCCTAAACCAGCTCGCAATATAGGGACAATAATTACAGGATCAATCATATTAAGCCCCGTTGTTTTGGTAATAGGTGACTGTACTGATATTTTTTTATATTTAAGATGTTGCAAAACCTCCGCTGCAATTAAATAACTTATTTCATTCATTGTTTGTCTAAATAAAGAATTAGTAGTTCTTTTATTTCGCAAAATTGTTAATTTATATTCTATGAATGGAGATTTGATTAATGTAAGCATAATTTTATTTTTTAGAATATAATTATTTTACTTATAGAGCAATGCGGATATTTTTATTTCTTATCTTTATTTTACTATTATCGGGATGTAATACTGTTGAAGTAGCAAGGGAAGTTACCAAAGCAACAAAAAGTATTAAAAATTCAGTTGATAAAATCATTAAAAATGATGAAAAAAAGGAAGAGGTTAGTGATAATTTCAAAAAATCTAATGATATTATTAACTCAGTTGTAAAAGAAAAAAAAATTCTTGAAAAAGAAAAGAAAAGAGAGAAAAAACTAATTAAGGAGCAAAAAAAAATAATTAAGGAGCAAAAAAAAATAACTAAAGTTAATTTTCTTGGTAAAACCATAAATGAAGTAAAATCAAATTTGGGAGAACCTAATTTAAAAAGACATGATGGAAATACACAAACTATTCGCTTTGACACAAAAATATGTAGGTTGTTTTTATTTTTAAATTTAAGCGTGAATACCCCTCGTGTAGAACATTTTGAGATAAGGGATATTAAAGGCAACATAATACACACTAAAGAAAAAATTCAAAAATGTTATACGGGTCTTGACTTAACTTAATTAATTTCAAATAAAAGATCTTTTGACTCTACATTGTCTCCTGATGAAACTTGAATATTGTCAACTGTACCACTTCTTTCTGCACTAATTATTGTCTCCATTTTCATTGCTTCAATAATTAAAATTTTATCTCCTTTAATAACTTTATTTCCATTTTTAAAAAACAATTGAGCTACCTGACCAGGAAGAGGTGAGCCTACCTGGTTTGTTTTGCTTGGATCTACTTTGATTTTTATAAGACTAGATTTTACAAAAGAACGGTTCGGTACTTCTATTGTTCTAGGTTGTCCATTAAGTTCAAAAAAGACTGAGCAATTACCATCGGATTTTGTTTTGCCTTTAGTTAAATAACGAATGATTAAAGATTTTCCTGCATCAATATTTAATGAATACTCACTGTCTACCTTTGGACCATAAAAAAATAAAGGGGTTGGTAATATTGAAGGATCACTAAATTCTTTTTGAAAATTAATAAAATCTAGAAATACCTTTGGATACATTAGATATGAAGCAAGATATTGGTTGCTAATAGGTTGGTTTGTTAATTTTACTAATTTGATTTTTTCTTCTTTTAAATTGACTGACGAAAGAATAGCTCCAGGTCTTCCCTTAAGAGGCTCTTGGCCTGCTAATACTTTTTTTTGTAGCCCTTTGGGGAAACCTCCGAGAGGTATACCAAGCTCACCCTTAAAAAATTCTATAACTGATTGGGGAAAAGTAATATCCTTTTTGGGATCTTCTACATCAGCGACAGACAAATCATTGGCTATCATGTAAAGAGCCATATCACCAACAATTTTTGATGAAGGAGTAACTTTTACTATATCTCCAAACATCTTATTAACATCAGCATACATTTTTGCCACCATTCCCCACTTGTCTGTACTAATGCCAAGCGATCTTGCCTGTTCTTTTAGATTAGTAAATTGCCCTCCAGGCATTTGATGCAAATATATATCTGAGCTACCCCCTTTAAAGTCCGATTCAAAAGCACTATAATTTTTCCGGACTTCCTCCCAATATAAAGATGCAGATCGAATATGTTCTTCATTTAAATTATTATTATTTTGTTTTGAATTAATTATATTTGCAATAGAGCCAAGAGCGGGTTGAGACGTCAATCCGCTCATTGAGTCCATTGCTAAATCAACAATGTCTACACCCTCATCAATAGCAGATAAAATAGAAGCTGATGAAGTTCCTGAGGTGTCATGTGTATGGAAATGTATAGGAAGGTCGGTTGATTTTTTAATTTCCTTAATAAGTAAACGTGCTGCATCTGGCTTACATAAACCAGCCATATCTTTAATGGCAATAATATTCACACCTAATTTATCTAATTCTTGAACTAAATTTATATAATATTTTAAATTATATTTTTCTTCATTCGGATCGCTAACATCATTTGTATAACAGATTGCCCCTTCACAAACTTTTCCCAATTTTTGTACTTCATCAATGGCTACTTTCATATTTTCAATTAAATTTAATGAATCAAAAATTCTAAAAACATCAATGCCTGCTGATGCAGCTTCCTGAACAAAAAATCTTACTACGTTATCGGGATAGTTTTTATAACCAACAGCGTTAGCACCCCTTAATAACATTTGTTTTAGCATATTGGGAGCTTGCGCATTAATTTTAGCGAGCCTATTCCATGGATCCTCCTTTTGAAAACGCATTGAGGTGTCAAAAGTTGCCCCACCCCAGCATTCTAAAGAAAATAATTCAGATAAATTATTTGAATAAAAACTTGAAATTTTTATCAAATCATCGGTTCTCATACGAGTTGCCAGCAAGGATTGGTGTGCGTCACGCATAGTTGTATCTGTAATCAGGGTTCCTTTAGTGTCTTTTATAAATGTTGAAAATTTCTCAGGCCCTAATAAATTTAATCTCTTAACATAATTATTAAGCTCATTAAGTTTGTTTATTGCAGGAACTGTTGGCTCAATATGATTAATAATTTTGCTTCGTTTAGAAACCTCTTCATTGCCATTAACAATAATATTTCCCAAGTATGATATTATTTTTGATGCTCGATCTTTTTTAGGTTTAAAAGTATATAGAGTTTTTTCATTATCAACATAACTTGTATTATATTTATTATTAATAAAATCTTGGTGATTTATTACAGTCTCTAAAAAAACTAAATTTGTTTTAACGCCTCTGATTCTAAACTCACGAAGAGCTCGATCCATACGAAGACGGCAGTCTTCTTCATTATTTGCCCAAGCAGTAACCTTAACCAATAAAGAATCATAATATGGCGTTATAACAGAACCCGCGGCAGCCATGGCTCCATCAAGTCTAATACCAAATCCTGAAGCAGATCGATAAGTAATAATTTTTCCGTAATCAGGCATAAAGTCATTAAGAGGATCTTCAGTAGTAATACGACACTGAATGGCAAAACCATTTAATTTAATATTTTCCTGAGAAGGCAGAGCATGATGTTCTCCGATTTTTTCTCCTTCTGCTATCTTGATTTGGGCTTTAACTATATCGATTCCCGTAACTTCCTCAGTGACGGTATGTTCAACTTGAATGCGAGGATTAACCTCAATAAAATAAAATTCGTGAGATTTTTTATCTAATAAAAACTCTACTGTTCCTACTCCAACATAGTTAACTTGTTTTACAATTTTAATTGCTGAATCACATATTTTTTTACGTATCTTTTTGTCCAAGAAATGAGCTGGGGCTCTTTCAATAATTTTCTGATGACGTCTTTGTATTGAACAATCTCTCTCAAACAAATGCACAATATTTCCATGTTGATCACCCAAAATTTGTACTTCTATATGTGCAGCGTTCTCTAAATACTTTTCTACAAATATGTCATCTTTTCCAAAAGTTTTTTTTGCCTCACTTTGTGCAATTATCACCTGGTCAATAAGCTCGTTAGGTTCGTGGACTATGCGCATACCCCTTCCACCACCGCCCCAGCTAGCTTTAACCATTACCGGATATCCTATCTGCTTTGTATTTTTTTCTAAATTTCGTAAGTCACTGTTTTGTAAAATTGTGGAAGGTATGGTTGCTACCCCGGCATCTTTAGCTATTTTTTTTGCTTCTGTTTTATTTCCAAGTTTTTTTAAAATACTAACTGTTGGACCTATAAAAATTATATTATTTTTTTGACAAGCCTCTGCTAATTCTGGACTTTCAGATAAAAAGCCATAACCTGGATGGATTGCGTCTACTTTGTTTTTTTTTGCAATATTTATAATAGAGGCAATATCCAAATAAGCTTGAATAGGGCCTTTATTTTCTCCAACTAAATAACTCTCATCCGTTTTAAATCTATGAAGAGAAAAACGGTCTTCTTTTGAATAAATGGCTGCGGTACGAATACCAGATTCTTCAGCAGCACGAAAAATACGTATAGCTATCTCACTTCTGTTCGCAGCCAATATTTTTTTAATTTTCATCAACAGTTTTATAAAGCTTATAGAATTAAAATTAAATATTTAAAAATAATTAGAGTTTAATTTTTTGACAGAAATAAACAATTTTTTTGAACAAAACATATATTACACAAAGGTTTTTGAGCTTTACAAACTCTTCTTCCATGCAAAATTAATAAATTGTGAGCATTCATCAACCATTTTTTAGGAACAGTTTTCTCTAATTCTGTCTGTGTTTGGTCAGCTGTTTTCGTCTTTACCAAACCTAAGCGATTAGACACTCGAAAAACATGTGTATCAACAGCAATTTTAGGTAATTTCAAAATGGCATTCTGATAAACACTTGCTGTTTTGTTTCCAACTCCAGGCAAAGATATAAGATCTTCAAATTTTTCAGGAATATTAGAATTAAAATTATCAATTAGCTTATTACTTAACGAAATAATGTTTTTTGCTTTGGCATTATAGAGACCAATAGTTTTAATATATTTTTTTAATTTTTTTTCTCCAAGCTTAATCATATCCTTTGGATTTTTTACAATTTTAAACAGTTCCTTCGTAGCATTGTTAACCGACACATCTGTCGCCTGTGCAGATAAAACAACAGAAATCAAAAAAGTGAAATTGTTTTTAGATTTTAATTCTGATTTTGGATTTTCATAATTTTTTGCCAGTTTAATAAATATTTTTTTAATGTCTTGACTAGCCAACATGATAAGTATTGTTATATTGGAAAAATAATCACCCAATCAAGCAAAAAGTTAAAAGTATGCAAAACATAGGCTTTTAAAACTAAAAAATCATAGCATAAATTCATAGATGTTTAACGAAGTGCTTTTATAATTAAACTATTTAACAATAGAAAAATTAGTATCATAATCTATTAATAAATATAAATCATAATGATTCAGCGGGAAGCAAAATCGCTAAATAAAAATTTACTAAATTAATTATTAGACAAAAGATCTTTCATATCAAAAAAACCATTTTTTTTCTTTGATATAAAAATTGCAGCTTCAATTGCACCGCTAACAAAAATAGATCTATTGTTTGCTTTATGAACTAAATCGACTCTGTCATTTGCACTTATAAAACTCACCATATGTTCACCGGTGATTTCGCCACCTCTGGCAATTGAAAAACCGATATCACCTTTTTTTCTTTTTGTATTTTTTTTGGTTCGATCCATTATTTTAGTTTTATTTAAATTTGTTTTTCTTCCGGCTGCTGCATATTCACCCAAAGATAGGGCTGTACCAGATGGCGCATCTACTTTGTGTTTATGGTGTGTTTCAGAAATCTCAATATCATAATCCGTATCTCTTAAAGCTGAAGCAGTTTGCTTAACAAGGTCAAAAAGTAAATTAACTCCCAGACTCATATTAGAAGACATGAGTATAGGAATTTTTTTTGAATAACCTTTTATTTTATTTTTTTGATTTGTATTAATTCCAGTCGTACCAATTACAATAGCAGTTTTATTCACAGCTGCTTTTTTTATATTTGAAAAGGTAGAATTTGGTGTTGTAAAATCAATTAATACATCAGCATTTTTAATAATTTGATCTGCATTGCTTGATACAATTAAGTCAGAAGTAATATTTGTAATATCACTTATTTTTTTATTTATCATAGGATGTAACTTGTGTTCAAAACCTCCTACAAAAGATAGTTTTTTATTACTAAGTATTTGACTAATGATCTCTTGTCCCATTCTACCAAGACAACCAGCTACTGCTATTTTTACTTTTGGCATAATAGACTTATACTTTGATGAATGGGGGTTGAAAAGAAGTTATGTTAAATCGTCCCAAACTTCTTTTATTTTTCGGAAAAAACTTTGTGATTTAGGGCTGTGTGCCTTAGATGTACCTCCTTCTTTTTCAAAGTCATTTAAAATTGCTTTTTGTTTAGAGTTTAAATTAACAGGTATTTCAACACCTACCTCAACATATAAATCACCTGTTCTGTTTTGACGGAGTATACTCATACCTTTTCCTCTCAATCTAAATTGAGTCTGTGATTGTGTTCCTACAGGTATTTTTAAGATTGCTTTTTTTCCCTCAATAGTTGGAACTTCAATTTCACCACCCAATATTGCTGTTATAATTGAGATAGGAATTTGACAAAATAAATTTTCCTCTTCTCTTTCAAATAGACCGTCTTTTTGTACTTCAACAAAAATATATAAGTCGCCATTACCAGCCCCTTTTTGTCCTGGTTCACCCTCGCCTGAAATTCGTATTCTTGTACCGGTATCTACTCCCGAAGGTATAGTAACTGAAATAGTTTTTTGTTTTTTTATTTGTCCTGAACCACTACATTTTAAACAAGGGTTTTTAATAGAAGAACCTTCGCCTCCACAGGTAGGACATGGGCGCTCTATTGAAAAAAACCCTGATGTTGAACGAACTTTTCCATGGCCATCGCATGTAGAACAAGTGCTAGGTCCTAATTTGTCAGCACTACCAGTAGATGCGCATAAGTCACAGTCAATATATCCAGGAATTCTAATTTCAGTTTTTTTTCCAGCAAATGCCTCTTTTAGAGATATTGCCATATTATATCTCAAATCATTTCCACGAGTAGGTCCGCGTTGTCTTGTTGAACTACCTCCGAATCCTCCACCAAAAAATTCTTCAAAAATATCTGAAAAACCACCGCTAAAATCACCAAACCCCTGTCCTCCACCTGGTCCACCCTGTCGAAAAGCATCATGTCCATATTGATCGTATGCAGATTTCTTTTGAGGATCTTTCAATATTTCATATGCTGCGCTAGCTTCTTTAAATTTTTTTTCTGAATCTTGATTCCCCTGATTACGATCAGGGTGATGCTTCATTGCAAGTTTTCTATATGACTTTTTAATTTCATCGTCGCTAGCATTTTTTGAAACACCAAGAATTTCATAGAAATCTTTGTCGGCCATTAAACCTCTATATATTTAAAAAAATTAAATTAAATTAATCTTTTTTATTTTCATCTACTTCTTCAAACTCGGCATCAACAACCTTATCATCATTCTTTTTATCATTATCAGATGACGGTTCAACTCCTGATGGATCTGGTTGAGGTGCTTGTTGTTTGTAAATAGCCTCACCTAATTTTAATGAAGATTGTACAAGTTCTTCGGTCTTAGATTTAATAGCTTCAAGATCATCACCATCTTTTACTTTTTTTAATTCCTCTATATCATTTTCAATTTTCTTTTTGTCACCCTCAGCTACCTTATCGCCATGCTCTTTGATATTTTTTTCTGTTTCATTCACAAGGCTATCTGCTTGATTGCGAGTATCAACCATTTCTCTTTTTTTCTTATCCTCTTCTGCGTTTTCTTCTGCCTCCTTAACCATTCTTTCAATATCTTCGTCTGACAAGCCTCCAGATGCCTGAATACGAATTTGCTGTTCTTTTCCTGTTGCCTTATCTTTAGCAGAAACATTTACAATACCATTGGCATCAATATCAAAAGTAACTTCAATTTGAGGCATTCCTCTTGCTGCTGGGGGTATGCCAACTAAATCAAACTGACCTAATAACTTATTATCTGCGGCCATTTCTCTTTCTCCTTGGAAAACTCTAATTGTTACTGCACTTTGGTTGTCTTCTGCTGTTGAAAAAACTTGGCTTTTTTTAGTTGGTATAGTCGTATTTTTATCAATTAAGCGAGTAAATACACCGCCCAGTGTTTCAATTCCAAGAGATAAGGGTGTTACGTCTAAAAGCAATACATCTTTAACATCTCCTTGAAGTACACCGCCCTGAATAGCTGCTCCCGTTGCCACCACTTCATCGGGATTTACCCCTTTGTTAGGATCTTTGCCAAAGAAATTTTTAACAAGCTCAATTACCTTAGGCATACGTGTCATGCCTCCAACTAATATAACATCATCGATATCTGATGCTTTTAATCCAGCATCTTTGAGAGCTAGTTCACATGGTTTTAAACTTTTCTTTAATAGATCCCCTATAATGGCTTCTAGCTTTGCTCTAGACAACTTAATTGTTAGATGTTTTGGGCCACTTTGATCGGCAGTAATAAATGGAAGGTTAACTTCAGTTTCTGTACTACTTGATAATTCAATTTTCGCTTTTTCTCCCGCTTCTTTTAAACGTTGAAGAGCTAATTTATCTTGTCGAAGATCAATGCCATTATCTTTTTTAAATTCATCAGCAAGATAGTTTATAATTTCCAAATCAAAATCTTCACCACCTAGATGAGTATCTCCATTGGTTGATTTAACTTCAAAAACGCCGTCCCCTATCTCTAAAATAGATATATCAAACGTTCCGCCTCCAAGATCATAAACAGCAACTATTCCTGATTTTTTTTTATCCAAACCATATGCTAGTGCTGCTGCAGTGGGTTCATTAATTATTCTCAAAACCTCTAAACCAGCAATTTTTCCCGCATCTTTTGTTGCTTGTCTTTGTGAATCATTAAAATAAGCAGGAACAGTAATTACAGCTTGTGTTACAGGTTCTCCTAAGTGACTTTCTGCAGTCTCTTTCATTTTTTGTAAAATAAATGCACTAATTTGACTAGGGCTATACTTGTCACCTCTTGATTCTACCCAAGCATCATCATTATCTCCCTTAATAATTTTATAAGGAACTAAATCGCTATCTTTTTTAACAACCTCATCAGAAAAGTTTCTTCCGATTAAACGTTTAATGGCAAACAGGGTATTTTCAGGATTAGTTACAGCTTGGCGTTTTGCAGATTGACCAACTAGTTTTTCTTTTGATTCTGTGAAGGCAACCATTGAAGGTGTCGTTCTGGTACCCTCTGAGTTTTCTATAACTCTTCCTTCTTTTCCTTCCATAACAGCTACACATGAGTTTGTGGTGCCTAAATCAATACCTATTACTTTTGCCATAATTATAATCCATCCTTTAAATTGTATTTAACTTATTAAAATCGTTAGTTAATCCTACCTAGAATATGGGAAATAAGATAAAAATTACAAGACATGTTTTAAAAGACTGGTGATTTTTTTTAAGTATAAGTTAAAAAATTACAAAAATATTAGCTTTTTTCTTGGTCTTCCACATCTTTATGAGGTTTTTTTGAGACACCGACCATAGATGGGCGCAAAAGTCTATCGTGCATGGTATATCCTCTTTGCATTTCCTGAATAACGATACCCACTTCAACCTTATCATCATCAATCTCAACCATGGCCTGATGTAAATTATGATCAAATTTTTTATTTAAGGAATCAATTTTCTTGACCCCATATTTTTCCAATATAGTGGCGAACTCTTTTTGAACCATTTTTAATCCATCAATTAGATTGATAATTGTTTCAGAGTTTTTTTCTTCTTGAGGGATTGCTTCTAGTGCACGGGTTAGATTATCATCTGGAGATAATATATCTCTAGCAAGATTGATGCTCCCGTATCTAATTGAGTCTACTTTGTCTCTATCGGCTCTTTTTCTTAAATTTTCCATTTCAGCAAGAAGTCTTAATTTCTCATCTCTTAGTTGTTCTATTTCTTTCTGAAGATTTTCTTCAATCGACTTTTCTTCATCCTGATTGATGTCCTCTACTTCATCACTAGATTCATCATTTTCATCACTAGATTCATCATTAGAACCTTTGTTTTTATCATCATCTTCAGCCCCATCTTTAAAAGCACCGTCTTTTGTTTTTTCTAATATTTTAGAGTTATCATAATTATTATCTTCAACTTCTTTGCTTTTTTCTTTTTTATCTTTCATTAACTCAAAACCCTTCCTATAATCTTTGATGTATAATCAACTAATGGCACAATTTTAGCATAATTAAGTCTAGTTGGACCCAGAACCCCTATTGCGCCTATAATTTTTTGATCCTTGTTCTTATATGGTGCCATTACCATAGAAAGACCAGTGTGTTTAAATAAAAAATTTTGTGATCCAATAAAAATTTGTACGCCCTTAGCATTGTTGGTATTTTCAAGAATATCTACAAAATTTGTTTTATTCTCAATATCGTCAAATAATTTCCTAATTTGATCTAAGTCCTTAGATATAATTTCATCCTCAAGCAAACTAGACTGGCCGTGTAAGAAAATATAAGGATTTTCTGTATTAGGGGCTATTTCTAATATGCCTTTTTTTACCAAATTTTTTGATAGAATTTCCAATCTTCCCTTCGTGTTATTTATTTCTCTTTGAATATTTTTTTTGATTTCGAAAATATTCTTATTTGAGTATTTTGTATTCAGAAAATTAGAAACTTCTCTAAGAGAGCTCTCTGAATAACTTCCTTTATCTTCAATGATTCTATTTTCTATCTGACCATTTGAACTTGCTATGATAGACATTACTTGGTTTTCATTAAGGCGAATAAATTCTATATGTTTAATATTGTTTTGATATTTTGGAGCAACAACAATTCCTGTGTGATTTGATAGTCCTGAAATCATTTTTGAAGCCTCATCTAGAACATCTTCAAAAGATGTTCCTTTGGATAAACAGCGTTGTTTTATATTGTCTTGCTCATTTTTTGTTAATCTTCCAAACTCTAACAGACCATCAACAAATAAGCGCATTCCTTTGTCAGTCGGCAAACGACCGGCTGAAGTGTGTGGAGCAAATAATAAACCTTGCTTTTGTAAATTAGCTAAAATTATTCTTATAGAAGATGAGGATAAATCTATTCCTCCTTTTCTTAAAATTGTTTCTGAACCAGACGGAAAACCAGTTTCTAAATAGGTTTCAACAACACTTTTGAATATTTGTTTTGATCTATCGTTTAATTCTACATATAGGTTTTCTGACATATAAACTGATCTATAATATTAAAAATAAATTAAAAGTTAAAAAAACAAAAAGGTAAGTAAATTATGAGACAGGATAGAACTTTTCAAGAAATGCGAGATATTTCATTTGAAATGAACGTAAATTTACATGCAGAAGGGTCTTGTTTGGTAAAATTTGGAAACACACATGTTTTGTGTACGGCTTCAATTGGTGAAAAAACACCTCCGTGGCTTAAAAACTCTGGCAAAGGGTGGGTAACAGCAGAATATGGAATGTTACCCCGGTCTACAAACACACGAATTGATCGTGAAGCGGTAAAAGGAAAACAAAGTGGCCGTACTCAAGAAATTCAACGATTGATTGGAAGAGGTCTTAGGTCTGTAGTGAATTTAAAAAATCTTGGTGAAAGACAGATCAAAGTTGATTGTGATGTAATACAGGCTGATGGAGGAACTCGCACTGCATCAATAAGCGGTGGTTTTGTAGCTATGCATCAAGCCATAACTTTATTGAAAAAAAATTATAATATTACAAAACCTATAATTAAAGAATTTCTTGGGGCTATTTCTGTTGGCATTATTAATGATCAAGCATATTTAGACTTAAATTATGAAGAAGATGCAGAAGCTCAAGTAGATGGAAATTTTGTCATATGTGAAAGTGGAAAAATATCTGAAATCCAAATTACAGGTGAAGAGTATTTCTTTAGCGATGAACAATATAATAAATTATTTGAATTAGCAAAAAAGGGTATTCGAGAAATAATTATAAAACAAAAAAAAATACTTGATCTGTAGTTGGTAGTGAAAGAAATTATTTTTTTCTCAAACAATAATTCAAAAAAATTAGAAATATCTAAGTTATTAGAAAATATTCCAATTAAGATATTAAATTTAAATGATTTTGATAAAATTAAATCACCAAAAGAAACGGGAAGAACATTTGAGGAGAATGCTAAAATTAAATCTATTTTTGGGTTAAAAATTTTTAAACGACCTTGTTTTGCAGATGATTCAGGTATTTGTATTGATGCAATGAATAATAAACCGGGTATTAATTCTAAAAAATTTCTCGAAAGAAATGTTAACACTTTTAATGTTTTCAATAAAATTATTTTGTTTGTTAATAAAGCAAAAAACAATAAAGCTTTTTTTCAAACCAGTATATGTTTGTCAATAAATTCAAATACTCACTTTACTTTTAATGGTAATATCAAAGGTACAATTGCTCGGGATGTTAGAGGAAGGGGTGGTTTTGGATACGATCCAATATTTATTCCAGATGGATATTATAAAACTTTTGCAGAAATGACCTTGCAAGAAAAAAATTTTATAAGTCATCGGTCAATTGCAATAAATAAATTAAAAAAGCATTTAGAAAAATTATTCTAGTTTTAGGGCTCTGCCTTTTTTAATCTTTAAGATATTAAGCTCTCTAAAAATTATGTTATCAATAAAAGAAAATTTTCCATCAATACCGTCAAATTTAACTTGATGATCATTTAATAGGTTATATGTATTTTCAAGAGTCATATTGCTTTCAATTATATACGATATAATTCCCAGTAAGTCGTAAGGTATTGTTGCGGTGCGAATTGGTTTTTCTTGATATATTTTTTCATAATCATTAAAAAAATCATATCTAACGCTCTCTTCAATACCTGAAAAAATTGCACCTTGAAGAGAGGGCTCATCAAAAAAAACTCGATCGTCCCAAACACCCGTACCTACAAACTGAACAGAACCTGGATCAACATCATAAAAAGGAAGCAATGGTGCAATTTCAAGTAAACGAATACTATAGTCTGGTAATATTAGGTGTGTGAAATCTACTTGTCCGTATGTTTCAAATTTTTCTATTTTTTTTAATGCTTTTTTTGAAACTTCATCATTCTTTGTTTTTAATATTTTTTTCTGCCTTTCTAGCTCATATTTGCGGAGTTTATATTTTCCTAACTCTTGGATTGCCTCCCTGGCATTTGTTAAATCTTCCTTATAAGAAGCTCTATTTATTATTAATGAATTACTTTGAGCTGCTATCGGATCTATAATAGTGCTGATATTATATCCATATTTATTTTCAGGATAAAGCAAAGCTATTTTGGAGTCGTCTGGAAAAAAATTAAAAAGAGCAATCAGATCATCTTCTGGGAAAAAATTAATTAAATAAACACATTCTTTAGCAAGACTTTTATTAGGAGCAAAAGAGAAAAAGATAATGCCTACATTACAAAATTTTTTAACAACTTTTGAAGATTCTGAAGTCAGTGTTCCTATAAAGATTTTTCCAGGCTTAGCATTGATTTTGAGAAAATTTTCTAAATCTTTAGAATCTAAGTAGCGGTAAATATTGAGATTAATTTTTTTTATTTCTTTTTTAAACATTGAAAGCTCTAGAGAGTTGATAAGATGTCTGGTAACATTTGAGCTGCCATATAAAGGAAGTATAACCTCAACTTCATCAATCAATAAATATTTGTCAAATTGGTTAATTTCCTTTTTTAATATAATTTCATCATTTTTTATTTCGTTCAAAGAAACTTCATTTTTTATTTCAGGGGCATTTTTGATAATAACTTTTGATGAAGGTTTATTATTTACTGGTGAACACGAAACTATAAATATAAATATAATAAAAATGGAAATTCTAAAAAAAGGATTGTATATAGTATCTACGCCTATCGGAAATCTCGAAGACATAAGTCTAAGGGCAATAAAAATTTTAAAATTAGTAGATTTCATTATTTGTGAAAATCCTTTTCATTCACTGAAACTATTAAATAAATTAGACATAAAAAAGAAGTTATTTTCATTACATGATTATAATGAAAATTTATTAATAAAACGTATTGAAAAATATCAATATAGTTGCCCAATAGCGCTAATTTCTGATGCAGGCTCTCCTTTAGTTTCTGATCCTGGATATAACTTAATTCAAGACTACATTAGTAAAAACCTGTTTGTTACAGCAATTCCGGGCCCAACTGCAATAATTTCCTCTCTACAATTATCAGGGCTTCCAATGAATAACTTTGAATTTTTTGGTTTTGTATCAAAAAATAAGAGCGGTATACTTGGGCAAATAAAAAAATTGCAAAATCGCAGTTCAACAAGTATTTTTTTTATAGCTGGGAGTCGTCTTGTGATGTTTTTAAAATCTCTATTAAATCAAGAAATAAATAGAAAAGTAGCAATTTGTAAAGAATTAACAAAAAAAAATGAGCGCGTTTTTAGAGGTGAGATAAAAAATGTAATTCAAGAGTTAGATCAAGAAAAATCGAACCTTAGGGGAGAATTTACAATATTAATTGATGGTAAAGAAAAAAAATCTAAAAATGTAATAGAAGTCACAATTGAGACACAAATTAAAAATCTTTTAGAAAAATTTTCTTTGACTGAAGTCGTAGAAATAGTGCATAAATTAACAAATATATCAAAAAAAGAAATTTATAAAACTGCGTTGTTAATTAAAAAATGATTAAAAAAATCTTATTAATTCCCGCAATCATACTCGTAATGATTCAATATGGATGCTCACCAGTAGGTGTTCTTGCTGGTGGGGGAGCAACCACTATGGTAATTGCTGAGGGAGATCGAACTTTAGGGACTGTAGTTGATGATGCAACAATAAAACTAAACCTCTCATCGAGTTTTTTACAATCTGAGAACAATTTATTTTTAAACATCAACACAAGTATAATTGAAGGCAGGGTATTGCTTACAGGTATAGTAGCTACACAGGAAATTAGAATTGATGCTGTAAGAAAAGTTTGGGAAATCCAGGGTGTACAAGAAGTAATCAATGAGATTGAAATTGGAAATCAAACGACAATTAAAGAATACGCCAGTGACTTGTGGATTAATACACAAGTAAAGTCCTTAGCTGCCAAAACTATAGGTCTTAGGGTTTTAAGTTATAATTTTGAAACAATAAAAGGTAGGGTATTTATAGCAGGGATAACAAGTAGGCCCGAACAACTTCAAGCCGTTATAGAAAGTACCGAAACAATAAGGGGCGTAAAAGAAATTATTAATTACGTGATTGTTAAGGAATAATTTATCTAATTCCCCCTAAATTCTCTCCTCCTAAAATATGTATATGAAAATGTGCCACTTCTTGATTCGCATCTCTTCCATTATTTGTAACTAATCTGTATCCAGTCTTATCTAAATCTAAATCCTTAATAATATCAAAAATTTTATTGAAAAAATATTTAATATTATTTGAATCAGACATAGAAATAAATTCAGTAAAATTTACAGCCTTAACTTTAGGAATGCCTAAAATGTGTATTTTTGACAAAGGTTTTATATCATAAAAAAACAATACGTTGTCATCCTCATAAACAACATTACAGGGTATCTCCTTCCGTAAAATTTTTGCAAAAATATTATTTTCGTCGTACATTTTTTCTTTTAGCCAATTCTTTTTTTATATCATTAAGATTTATTTTTTTTGAATGTAACAAAACAAACAAATGGTAAATTAAATCGGATGCTTCTTCAATTGTTCTCTTTTTTGATCCGCTTAAATAATCTATAACTAACTCAATAGTTTCTTCGCCAACTTTTTGTGCTATTTTATTTTTTCCACTTTTTATAAGAAATTTTGTATAAGATTTATTATCTTTGCTTTTCGCTTTATCCTCAATATTATTAAAAAGTTCTTGTAAAAAATTAATTTCAATATTTTTTTTCATTTAAAGCCTTACTTCTATGTTGTGTTCTTCTAAATATTTTTTTACATCCATTATAGTAAATTTAGCAAAATGAAAAACAGAAGCTGCCAATAAAGCGCTGGCCCCTCCCTTTGAGACCCCTTCTTTAAAATGACTTAACTCTCCAACACCTCCGCTAGCAATAACAGGTATATCAAGAATATCAGTAGCTTTTTTAAGCAACTCTAAATCAAATCCATTTTTAGTTCCATCTTTGTCCATAGATGTTAATAATATTTCTCCTGCACCCAAAGACTGAAGTTTTTCCAACCAAAGCAGAACATTTATCTCAGTATTTTTAGTTCCTCCATGAGAATAAACAATCCAGTCATGATTATTTTTTTTTGCATCAACTGCAACTACTATACACTGCCTTCCAAATCTTGCGGATGAATCAACAATCAAAGTTTCATTTAAAATTGCAGCTGTATTAATCGAAATTTTATCTGCTCCTGCTTTAAGCAAGGCTCTAATATCTGAAATTGATTTTATTCCTCCCCCTACTGTAAGGGGTATAAAAACTTTTTCAGCTGTCTTAGCAACAATATTGATCATTGTTTTTCTTTTTTCTATAGAGGCTCCAATGTCTAAAAAACATATTTCATCTGCACCAGTATTCGAATAAACACTTGCTTGTTCAACTGGATCCCCAGCATCAATTAGATCAATAAAGTTTATTCCCTTAACAACTCTTCCATCTTTAACGTCCAAACAAGGTATGATTCTTGTTTTAAGCATCGCCATTTAAAATTTCTAAAGCTTTGTTAATCTTAATATTTCCAGAATAAAATGATTTTCCCGCAATCACTCCTTCTAAATTAATATTAGAAATATGTTTTAATTTTTTAAGATCTTCATAGTTTGAGAGACCCCCGCCTACTATTAATGGTTTTGTAGTCAAACTAATATGGCTGTTGATTAAATTTAAATCCAGCCCTTGAAGCAGTCCATCACGAGAAATATCTGTTAAAATATACCCTTTTATCGAGCTATTATTATAATATTTAAAAACATCGTTTATTTTTAAATTAGAGTCTTCTAACCAGCCCTTAATCATAATTTTGTTTTTAATTACATCAAGCGCAACGTAAATTTTATTTTTAAATTTTTCAGCACATTTTAAAACTAGTTCAATATTATTGACTGCAAGCGAGCCAATAACTAAAAAATCAATCCCTTCATTTATCCAAAATGAAACATCATTCTTATCTTTTATGCCTCCGCCAAGTTCTATTGGTATATTTATTGCATTTCTAATTTTGAGAATTGTATTTTTATTTATGTTTGGTCTTCCAAATGCTCCGTCGAGATCAACTACATGGATTCTTTCACATCCATTATGCTCAAAAAACTTAGCTTGCTTAACAGGATTGTTATTGAAAACCGTTAGATCTTTTTCATTTCCTTTTAGTAATCTAACACATTTATTATCCTTAAGGTCTATCGCTGGAATAAATTTCACTGAATATTTTTATAAAAATATAAACCTCTAATTATGTTGCCATTAACTTGGGCATAATTTGGATTTATACCCCACTGCTCATATCCCTTTGATTTAAATAATTGAATTGCTGCTTCTTGAGTTTCACGAATATCAAGTTGTAAACAAGAAGTGTCATTTTGTTTAGCTACTTCTTCAGCATAATCAATCATACTTCTTGCCAAACCATATCCTCTTGCCCAAGGGGCTACAAAATGGGATGTAATGTTTGTTATTGTTTTTTGAGCCTCATTGTTAGGCGCTTGAAGACTTAATTGTAAGGCGCCAGCGATTGCATTATTTAATCTTCCCACTATGAGTATTCTATTTTGCACAACAACTAAACCCTTCCAATATTTGTTCAATGTTTCTCTGGGGGGAGGGTTGATCCAACCAAATCCTCCTCCTGCTTTTATGGCTTGTTCTGTGATATTACATAAGTCTGCAAGATCTATACTTGTAATTGATTTTAATACTTCAACCTTAATATTAATTTTTTCTTTGGTGTTTATAGTCATATTAATAAAAAATTTTTAATTAATTGCAATCCTTGTGTGGAGCTTTTTTCAGGATGAAACTGAACACCATATATATTTTCTTTACCCACTATAGAAGCAAAATCTAAACCATAATTAGTTAGCCCAATTATATTTTCTTTATATAAACATTCAAAATAATAACTATGAACAAAGTAAAAGTCCTTGTTTTCCTTGGAAAAAAACATTTTTGTGACATTGTTCTGTATTTCCACATTGTTCCAACCCATATGTGGTAATTTAAGTTTTTTAGTAGGGATTTTTTTTATTGAGCCACTAATCCAACCCAGGCCTTTGTGTTTTCCGTTTTCAAAACTCTCATCAGCTAATAACTGCATTCCGACACAGATTCCTAAAAAAGGTATTTTGTTTTTTATAGCAGCTTTTTCAAGAGCATCAATCATGCCATTTATATTTTTTAGCCCCTCGATACAAGAATGAAAAGCGCCTTGTCCGGGCAGCACAATGTGCGATGATGAGTTAACTTCTTTGGGCTCATTAGAAATGGCAACGTTTATATCTAAAGAATTATCACTAATGACTTTTAAAAAAGACTGTTGTGCCGAAACGATATTTCCAAGACCATAATCTATAATCGTAACTTTTTTTTTCATCAAAAACTAAATTAACCCCTTTGATGATGGTATAATATTCTTTATTTTATCATCGACTTCAATTGACGTGCGAATACTTTTGGCAAAAGCTTTGTAACAAGATTCGATTATGTGATGATTATTTTTTCCATATAAATTTTCAATGTGTAAGTTACATTTTGCTTCGTTTGCAAAAGCCTTAAAAAATTCCTGAAAAAGCTCCGTATCCATTTCACCAATTTTTTTTAATCCAAGTTCAACATTCCATATTAACTCAGGTCTACCAGAAAAATCTATAACGCAACGGGATAGACACTCGTCCATTGGAATATAAAAGTGACCATATCTTTTTATTCCTTTTTTTTCTCCTAATGCCTGTGTTATTGATTGAGCCAATGCGTATCCTGTGTCTTCAACTGTATGGTGTAAGTCTACATGCGTATCGCCCTTGGCTTTTAAGTTAATATCAATCAAACTATGGTGACTTAATAATTCCAGCATGTGATCTAAAAAACCTACGCCTGTAGAAATATCAGATTTTCCAATACCGTCTAAATTAACGCTACAGATTATTTCTGTTTCTCTTGTGTTACGAGTAACTGTTCCTTTTCTCATTACAAAATGCTTTTTATCAGCGAAAGATATTATATTCTAGTTCAATCACTTGATTAAACAGTTTAAATAGCCATTTAAACCTAATAGAAAAATTATGACAAAAAATATCATAAAATCTACAACAATTATAGGCATTAGAAAAGACGATCTGGTAGTTATTGCGGGTGATGGACAGGCAAGCCTTGGCAATACCATAATGAAGGCTAATGTTAAGAAAGTAAGGCGCCTTGGATCTGAAAATTCTGTTATAGCTGGTTTTGCTGGCTCTACTGCTGATGCTTTTGCCCTATTTGAAAGATTAGAGTCGAAGCTCGATCAATATAAAAACCAATTAAAAAGATCTTGTGTTGAATTAGCAAAAGATTGGAGAACTGATCGCTATTTAAGAAAGTTGGAGGCAATGATGATTGTAGCAGACAAAGATATTAGTTTGTTGCTTTCAGGAACAGGCGATGTAATTGAGTCTGATGATGGTATTCTAGCAATAGGATCTGGGGGACCATTTGCAAATAGCGCCGCTAAAGCCTTAATCAAAAATACAAAAATGAATGCAAAAGAAATTGCGTTGGAATCACTGGATATTGCTGCGGATATATGTATTTATACAAATCATAATTTAGTAACTGAAGAAATTAAACTGTAAATATGGAGTCAAGCTTTAGTCCAAGAGAAATTGTTTCTGAGTTAGATAAATTTATTATTGGTCAAAAAAAAGCTAAGCGAGCGGTTGCAGTTGCTTTGCGCAATAGATGGAGAAGAAAACAACTACCTGAAAGCTTAAGAGAAGAAATACTTCCAAAAAATATTTTAATGGTCGGCCCTACAGGTTGTGGAAAAACCGAGATATCACGTCGATTAGCCAAACTTGCAAATGCACCTTTTATTAAGGTAGAGGCTACAAAGTTTACAGAGGTTGGTTACGTTGGAAGAGATGTTGAACAAATAATAAGAGATCTTGTAGAAACAAGCATTAGTCAAACAAAAATTAAAATGGGAAGTGAGGTTAAAGCTCAGGCTGAAAAAAATGCTGAGGAGAGAATACTCGATGTTTTAGTTTCCAAAACATCTAGCCCGGCCACAAGAGAAAATTTTAGAAAGAAGCTTCGTAATGGTGAATTAAATAAGAATGAGGTTGAAATTCCAGTAACTACAAATTCATCATTTAATATGCCTACAATGGATATTCCTGGTATGCCTGGATCACAAATGGGGATGATAAATTTAGGGGATGTTTTAGGAAAATCATTTTCTGCACCAAAAAAAAATAAAAAGATGACAATTGAAGAGTCTTATACATATTTGCTTCAAGAAGAAACTGACAAGCTTTTAGACAATGATAAAATAATTAACAAAGCATTAGAAGAAGCAGAACAAAATGGAATAGTCTTTATTGATGAAATAGATAAAATTACTTCAAGGCATGACAAAGCTAGTGGCGATGTTTCTAGAGAGGGCGTGCAAAGGGATCTGCTACCTTTAATAGAGGGGACAACCGTTAGCACCAAACATGGTGTCATTAAAACTGATTATATTTTATTTATTGCTTCAGGGGCATTTCATCTTTCCAAGCCATCGGATATGTTGCCAGAGCTTCAGGGTCGTCTCCCCATAAGGGTTGAGCTTGATAGCCTGACTAAAAAAGATTTTATCTTAATATTAACAGAAACTCAAAACAGCCTAATAAAACAATATATAGGCTTGCTAGGAACAGAAAAGGTTGAATTAATTTTTGATGATGAGGGAATTATAAAAATAGCCGAGTTAGCAACCGAAATTAATCAAAACGTCGAAAATATAGGGGCGCGACGACTACACACAATAATGGAAAAACTATTAGAAGATATTAGCTTTTCAGCGTCTGATATTGGCCCCAAAACAATTAGTATTAATACTCAGTTTGTAGAGAAAAACCTTGGTGAATTGATTAAAAGTCAAGATCTTTCAAAATTTATTCTTTAATTATTGATTTTTAAATCATCCTTGCCTAACCATCAAGAGTGATAAAAAAATCTAAAAATACTGCTTTAATATTAGGGATATTGATTTTAAGTATATTTGTTTTCTATAAAATAGATGTGGCGCTTTTTAATTTTATTAATAATATTTATTTAAAAAATTTTTTTATTAATATTACAGAACTAGGTGATTCTCTTTGGTATTTTGTACTTTCTCTAGTGAGCTTTCTTTTATCATTATTTTTATTAAAAATAACAAAAAATCGGCATAGAGAAAATTATAAAAAATTAAGAATATACTCGATCTTTTTATTTGTAATAATTTTCTTAAGCGGTTTATTGACACAAATTTTAAAACATATTGTTGGAAGGCCAAGACCAAACTATGCAATATTAGAAAACTACCAAGGTTTTGAATTCTTTAATTTTAATTCCTCTTTTCACTCCTTTCCATCTGGACACACATCTACCATTTTTGTTGTTGCTTTTTTCTTATCTATGCTTCTTCCCAAAATACGATTTTTTTTTATTGTTTTTGCAAGCATTGTCGCTTTTAGTCGTGTTGCTATAGGTGCTCATTTCTTAACAGATGTTATAGGGGGTATTCTTGTTTCTTATATTAGTTTTAAAATAACATTAATGCTATTTAAAAAAATAGATATTAAATTTTCCCTATCACCAATCAATAAATTAAATTCAGACTTAATATTTTTGTCCCTTTTTATTTTTTTCATTATTGCTTTGTTTTTAGCAATTGGAGACACTCTAGATATTTATTTAAGTAGTTTTTTTTATTTGGGCGATCAGCAGTTTATTTTACAAAGCTACTATAGTATTGCTATTTTTTTTCGCAAAATTCTTTTACCCCTAATACTTTTATATTTATTGGTGCTACCCGTAATTTCAATATTTTTACCCCTTAAAAAAATTTATCTTAATTTAAAATTAAAAACAAGGGATATTTTTTTTATATTTAGCACAGTTATCTTTAATTTGCTTTTTGTTATTAATTTATTATTAAAAAATACATGGGGTAGAGCTCGCCCTAATGATGTTTCTCAATTTGGTGGAAACGAAAATTTTACTGCTTGGTTTGAGTTTTCTCAATCTTGTATTAAAAATTGCTCTTTTGTTTCAGGAGATGCAGCTGTTGGTTTTTCTTTGATAGTCTTATATCTGTTTACAAAGAATAAAATTTTTTTTTGGATTTCAGTAACCTTGGGTTTGTCTATAGGCTTTATAAGAATATTAGAGGGAGGTCATTTTTTTAGTGATGTTGTAATAGCTGGTTTAATAATTTTTTTAATAAACTACATTCAATTTTATTTTTATGAAAAAAAATACAAGAATAATGTCGATTAAGCTTTCATTTTTTTTATGTATAACTGCTCTAATTGTTAAAATTATTGCCATTTATTATACAAATTTTGATTTATTTGGAGATGAGGCTCAATACTGGGCCTGGTCAAAAGATTTAGATTTAGGTTATTATTCTAAGCCACCATTATTGGCTTGGCTCATAGGCTTTGTAACGTTTTTCTTAGGAAATAGTTTTGAGACTTTAAAGTTTATACCTTTTTTTATGTATATCTTAAATTCATATATTGTTTTTTTAATTACAAAAAAAATTTATAAAAATAAAAATCGGGCAATTCTTACGGCCATTAGCTTTTATCTTTTGCCTGCAGCTACTGTTTCTTCTTTTTTAATCTCAACAGATATATTATTAATTTTCTTTTGGTCTTTGTCGTTGCTTTTTTTATTGAAAATAAGAGATCATCCAACAATTATGAATTTTCTACTTTTAGGAATTTTTTTAGGATTAGCTTTTTTAACAAAATATGCTGCTATTTATTTTGTTTTATCTTTTCTTGTTATTTTGTATTTTGATGCAAAACTTAAAAAAATTTTTTTTACAAAAATTATTGGTATTTCTGTATTCATCTCTTCTGGTATCTTGGTTTTTTTACCAAACATTGTTTGGAATACTAAAAATAACTGGGCAACCTTTAATCATACGTCAGACAACGCCTCTCTTGATAAAATTAATATAAACTTATTTCAGGGCTTAGAGTTTATTTTTATTCAAGCAATAATGGTGGGGCCTTTCCTTTTTTTATTTTTTATATTTTCATTTAATAAATTAAAAATAAGCTTTGAGTCAAAATTTTTATTGTCTTTTTCATTGCCTGTATTGTTTATTGTTTTTATAGAAAGTGTTTTAGTTAGGGCAAATGCAAATTGGGCTGCAGTAGCGCTTGTTCCTTTAATGATACTTTTTTTTAATCACATATCTTTAATATCTAAAAATTTTGTTATTATTAATAATATGGTTAACTTTGTTTTTTGTTTAGTTTTTTTTATTTTGATTATAAATACATCTTCACTGAAAGTTTTTAATAGAATAAATGGTATATCAAATTTTTCTTCACATCTTGAAAAAACTCATATGCAAAGCAATAAATACCTAGTGGTGCAAGATCGTTTGTTATATTCAAATCTGCAATATCTATTTAAAGATTTAAATAAAATTTTACTTACACCTCACAATCCTAAAAACAGAATAACAAGTCATTTTCATCTAGTTTCGCCACTTTTGCCCTCTTTTAAAGAAAATTTTATTTATTTAGGAAGCCCTAATGAACTTAAATATTTAACAAACGAATATCAAATTAAAAAAATTGAAACAAAAACGGTAAAGTTTACCAAAGAATCTATTGGTGTTTATGAAATTATTTTTTAAATTATTCATATTTTTAATATTTTTTTTTCAACCCGCGCTATCAAAAGAGTTTTTTGCAGAATACCAGATTAAAACCAAAGGAATTAAAATCGGACACCTGGTGTGGAAAGTTCAAATCATTGATGACTTTTATGAAACATCAATAGAGCTTACTGGCAAGGGTGTTTTTTCACGTATTTTTAGTTTTGATGGCCAGTATGGCGCGGCAGGTAAAATCCAGAGTAAAAAATTGATTCCTCAAAAATATAGTCAGAAGTGGGTAACAAGTAAAAAAAAACGTAATGTGGAACTGCTGTTTAACGGTGAAAAAATATCAAAAATAATTTTAGACCCAGCTGAAAAAGAATTTTCCAGAGTTCGATACAATGAACTAAAAAATTATATGGATCCACTTACATCTTTTCTGAATATTTTGCTTGGTTCTAACACATCCAACACAGTTGATGGAAGGAGAGTGTATACAATGGAGTTAGGAAGCGGAACAAACCAAAACAGAATTTTGATAAAGAAATATACAAATATATGGGCTGACCATAAAAGAAATGATTTAGAGTATATTGATATATATAAAAAAAAGGAAGGCATACTACCATCAAAAATTAATATTAAATTTAAAGGAAATCTTTTTATTTTAAATAAGATTTAAATTTTTTGTTTTCTCAAATATACAAAAAAAGCTCCGTCAGCTCCGTATTCAATACCAGCCTGTTCAACACTTAAAATAAATTTTCTTAATTCAGTTTTCAGCGTCCATCCTGTAAAGCTATTTCTTATTTTTCCATAATAAAGTTTTGTTCCCAACGTATCATCGTCGTTTTTTTTTAAAATACCCTTTCCTGTAATAAAAAGAATGCATCGAAGATTTTTTTTGTAACAGTTTGTTATGGTGTTTTTAAAAAGAATCTCAGCCTCTAACAACGATTGGCCGTGAAAATCTATTTTTTTATCTATTGGAATTCTTCCTTTTTTTAATTTTTTATTAATTTCGCTTTTTTCTATTTTAAAAACTTTTGTATTTCTGATTTTTTTTAAGTTATTTTTTATTAAAAAGGCTGAGGTCGATCTACTCGCAACGTTCTTGTAAGTTTTTTTCTCTACCTCTGGAATTGTTTTTTCTAATTTATTGTTTTTTTTTATAGGAGTTATTCCTCTAATTAAATTTAGAAAAGTATCGTCAGTTTTTTTTTTCATAATTGTATTTTATCAAAACCTCTATCATTCCGTCTACCCTTTTGGGGGTTTGTATATACCAAAGACTGCTCTTCATTTCCAAACAGGCCATAAATATTTGATTGTTTTTAAGATAATTATTCATTTTTTTAAATTTTTTTTGCCTCCTTATGCCAAGCTGAAATATCATTTCAATAATACATTCTTTTATTACCTTTGGAAATTTATACTTACCGTAATGTTTGTCATATTGCTTTAGGGCTTTATTGAAGTCAAAATTGAAAATATTTATTAAATCCTTTTTTTTAAGCTTTTTGCTCATCAAGTGTTTTTCATCGTTTTTAATTAAGTGACCATATCCTATTGTGAGAAATCCCAACCCATCTAAATATGCAACATTCCTATAGCCTTCGTTTTGTTTTATTTTTTCTTTTAAAAGATTGTGGTTTGTCAATTTAGGTAGAAGATAAAAACCAGATTGAGGACTTGCTGTTTATTTCTTTTTGAAAAGTCCATATATCTTGTTTTTTTGTTATTGTGTTTTCATCATTGTCTTTAAATTGTTCGCTTGTAATTTTAAGCGTTATGTTGATTAGGCTGTTTTCAACAACAACATTTTCAACGCCATTAATAATTAGTGAGTAAAATTGAAAACCTGGGTTGTTGTTTCCATCGTCTATGGCTTGTTCAAAAGAAGAATAAATATTTTTGGTCAAAAGATTTTTGAGTGTTTTTTTATCATTTTTATTAAATGCATTAATAATTGTTTCAAAGGCAAACTTAGCGCCCTCAAGAAAATTTTTATGGTCAAAATCATTTAAAGTTTCATAGGCCAAAGATAGTTTTTCTTCATTTGCTTGAAGTTGGGGCGTAGATTTTTTAATATTTTCAGGATTTTTTTCTGCTATTTCAGTACTAAGTGTTTTTTTATTAAAGCCTGTTCTTTTTCCTAAAACATTCCTTAGGCGATAAATTAAAAAAGCTGCGATTCCAGCAAATATTAACAAATCAAAAACTTGTATATCTCCGTATACCATTGTTCCCTATATAGTGAATTTTAATGAATTTTAGTAGTCAATTTTTTCCCAGAGAGAATTTTTAATTTCTTTTGTTAGTTTTTTATGCAATAAAACTTCTTCTTTGGACAGCTCTACTTTTGGGATTGACTGTGTAACTAAAATATTGTTTTTTTTTAAGGACTTCGCCTTTTCTTTAGTATCACCCAAATTCATGGAAATTTGTTTTCCACCAATTAACTCTAAATACACCTCTGCTAATAGCTGGGCATCAAGAAGTGCACCGTGGAGGTTTCTTTCACTTAAATCAATAGAAAATCGCTTACACAAATAATCTAGATTGGCAGTTCTTGTACTTAATGTTTTTCTTGCAAGAGAAACAGTGTCAATAATTTTATTTTTAAGCGGCTCAGCCCCTAAGAGCTTAAGTTCATTGTTAATAAAGCCCATATCAAATTCAGCATTGTGTATTATTAGGGTGTCGTTTTGAATAAAATCTAAAAAACTACCTACTTGGTTTTCAAAAGAAGAATAATTGCTTAAAAAATCATTTGTTAATCCGTGTATTTTTGTTGCACCTTCATCAATGTTTTTATTGGTTGAACAATAGAATTGTAATTTATTTTCAGAGGAAATGTGGTTAATTAATTCCACACAACCAACCTCTATTATTCTGTCTCCATTTTTATAGCTAAGGCCTGTGGTCTCTGTGTCTAACACAACCTCTCTCATTTGGTGCCTATGTTTTGTAAAATATCATAAATAATTTTATCTACCTGTAAACAAGTTTTTGTTTTTGTTTGTGTGGTATTTATTAAGTAATCTGATTTTTTTTTTCGAACATTGTCGTTTGTCTGAGACCTTACAATCTGATTTAATATTTTTTTAGTCATGCCGGGCCTTTGCAGAGCTCTTGCTTTTCTTGTTTTAAGTGAACAGATAGCCGTACATATAAATGAATAGTTTTTTTCTAGTTTATTTTCAAAAAGCAAAGGAATGTCTAAAAAAACAATTTTTTTATTTTTATTTTTTATTAAAAAATTTTCTCTGCTCTTTCTCACTGCGTTGTGTAAATATTTTTCTATTTTTTTCTTTTTATTTTTATTATTAAAAATTAAATCTCTAATTATTTTTTTATTAATTTTTTTTTTATTTAAAGATTTTTCAAAGCCCTCTTTTTCTAAAAAACATAGGAGGTTGTTTGTTGGTTTTTCATAAAGGGCTCTAATAACCACATCAGATTCATGTACTGATATGTTAATTTTTTTTAAATAACTTACAATAAACGATTTACCTGATGCTATCCCACCTGTTAACCCAACGGCCTCCATTAAGAAATATGCTCCTCTAACAAATCATAAAGCTCTTTGTTGATTGTAGGTTTTTTATCAAACCATTCCTCAAAACAAGGAGCTGCCTGACAAACAAGCATATTTATTCCATAAGTTCTTTTATGTCTTATAAAATGGGATAGAAAAGCTGTTTCTTTCGGATTATAAACAATATCATACCCCATTACACTGTCGTCAAAAATTAAATGATTCTTAAATTTTTCACCCCAATCATCAAATATATTTTTTGGGGTGGTGTTAACAATAAGAGTGGCGCCCCCTAGGTGTTCTTTGATTTCATAAAGTTTTAATGCTTTTATTTGGGGGCTGCTGTTAAGGTTCTTAATTTTTTCATATGATCTATTAAAAACTTTTATTTCTTTTATTCCCTGCTTTTGCAGAGCATAAATAATTGCCTTAGCAGCCCCACCATAGCCTATTATAATAGGTTTGTTTAAAATACACCTTCTCACATCTCTTGATTTTTTTGAATTTTGCAAAGGTTCGATAAAACCCTTCCAATCAGTGTTTTTTCCTACCCACAGTCCGCCTTGTTTTGTTACAAAGTTTACTGCGCCAATTTTCTGCGCATGCTCGTCAACACTGTTGAGTTTTTTTATTATTTTTTCTTTGTATGGGGTTGTAACATTAAAACCACAGACCTCTTTGTCTTTTAAAATTAAATCAATTTCTTTATTAAAGTTTTTTGGCTCTATTTCTTTTGGCAAATATTCTGCCTTAATGTTACTTTGTTGAAACCAATAATTAAAGATTAGTGGGGATAGGCTTTTACCTGCCTCAGAACCAATTACATAGGCTTTTTTAGTCATTTTGTTTTTTAATTACGTATTTTTTAAGAAATTTAAGAAATGGGAAGAGAGGAAATCCCATTACATTAAACAAATCCCCCTTTATATCTTTTATAATACTTGGCCCCAATGCTTCAACCTGATAACAACCCACAGAACCTAGGATTTTTTTTCCTGTTTTTGATAAATACTTCTCAATTTCTTTGGTGTTGAGCTCTCTAATTTCAACAGTAGATTTTTGGGTTGTTTTCCAAACCTCTTTCATATTATAAAAAACAGAAGCGCTGGAATATATATTGTGTTTTTTACCAGAAAGGATTTTTATTTTTTTCTTTGCGTCTTTAAGGTTTTTTGCTTTATTTAAAAGCCGCCCGTCAAAACTAATTACAGTATCGGATCCAACAATTAACTTGTCATTTATTTTTATACTTACGCTTTTTGCTTTTAGCCTGGCTAATTCTAAGGATATTTTTTTGTGTTTAATGCCTAATTTAATCATATTTTTTTTTAATGTATTTTCATTACATGTTGGTTTTTTTTTAAAAAAAGAAAGTTTATTTTTTTTTAAAATATTATAGCGCGAAGAACTTGAACTTGCTAAAACAAAATTATTGTTGAAAAGCATGTTGATAAATATCGTTTTTATTAACCATTTTAAAAAATATTTTCTCTTTAATCAAAGTTGTCTTTTTTATATACAATTTTTTATTAAATAATTTTAAAAATTATTTTTTATTCACACCTATAAATAATAGTTTATATTAAAAACAATACACATTTTATAAACATAAAAAAATAATAAAAAAATAATAAAAACAACAAATTAATAATTAATTAATATAAATATTATTATGTTAATAGTTTTATTATATATGTATTATTATATACATATATTAAGTAAAAAAACTTATTCTTATTAATAACAGCCTCAAATTTAACTAATATAATAATAAATATATAATATTACTTTGACTTTAGTGTTTTTTTTAAATATTAACTAATTTTCTTACCAACCCTTCCTTCAACAACAATAATTTAAATGAATTTACAAGAACTTAAAATAAAAGAGCCGGAACAATTATTAAAACAAGCCGATAAGCTTGGAATTGAAAACCCGTCATCTTTGAGAAAACAGGATTTAATGTTTTCTATTTTAAAAAAAATAGCTCTTGAGGGTGAAACAATAACAGGTCTTGGAATTATTGAAATAATGCAGGATGGTTTTGGTTTTTTAAGATCACCAGAATCTAATTATTTAGCAGGTCCAGATGATATTTATGTAAGCCCAACACAAATTAAAAAATTTAGCCTTCGAACAGGAGATGGTATAGAGGGCGAGATTAGAGCTCCCAAACAAGGAGAAAGATATTTTGCGTTAATTAAAATTAATAAAATTAATCATCAAGACCCAGAGCTAGTTAAACATAGAATAAATTTTGAAGACCTTACCCCTCTTTACCCTGAATCTAGATTTAAATTAGAACAAGAAAAACCTATGCCCGATTTAACAGAGAGAATTATTGATATTATAGCGCCTTTAGGAAAGGGTCAAAGACAACTAATTGTTGCACAACCATTCACAGGAAAAACAATAATTATGCAGAAGATAGCCAACGCTATTACTAAAAATAATCCCGAAACAAAACTAATTGTTTTATTAATTGATGAAAGACCAGAAGAAGTTACAGATATGGCAAGATCTGTTGATGGAGAGGTCATTAGTTCCACTTTTGACGAGCCTGCCTCAAGACACGTCCAAGTAGCTGAAATGGTAATTGAGAAAGCAAAAAGACTTGTTGAATACAAAAATGATGTGGTTATACTTTTAGATTCACTTACAAGACTAGGAAGGGCTTATAATACTGTAGTACCATCTAGTGGAAAGGTTTTAACTGGCGGTGTTGATGCAAATGCACTTCAAAGGCCAAAAAGATTTTTTGGAGCCGCTAGGAATGTTGAAAAAGGCGGGTCTCTAACTATTATTGCAACAGCATTAATAGAAACAGGAAGTAGAATGGATGAGGTAATTTTTGAAGAATTTAAAGGGACAGGAAACAGCGAACTTGTTTTGGACAGAAAACTTAGTCAAAAAAGAACATTCCCTGCTTTCGATATAGGCAAGTCTGCAACAAGAAAAGAAGAGTTGTTATTAGATAAAGATGAGTTAGGAAAAACATTTATACTTCGAAAAATATTATCTCCGATGGGAACAACCGAAGCAATGGAGTTTTTATTAGATAAAATTAAAAACACAAAAACAAACGGTGAGTTTTTTCAAAGCATGGGCGCAAAAAGTTAAAAATCATATAAATTCCGTTTGTTTTAAAACGCCCTCTACCGAGCAACTCCAATCAGAATCAAAATGTCTGTCCCAATAAATCTTATGAATTTTTCTTGTAAAAAAACCCACCTTTCCCATACTTATTTTCTCCCCATTTACTTTTGTAACAGGCATTATTCCACCAGCTGTTGAGGTTACAAAAATTTCATAAGAAGACTTAAGTTTTTGTAAAGATATTGGCCCGCGATTAATAGGCTCGCCCAAACCCCTTGCTATATTTAATGTTATTTCCCTAGTAATTCCTTTTAACACCCCTCGTTCCGGTGTGTTTAATCCATGTTTGTCTAAAGAAAAAATATTAAAGCCAGGACCCTCTAAGATGTTCTTATTTTTATCTACCAAAACCCCCGTATGGCAGCCCCGATCATAAGCTGCAAACATGCCACTAACAAAATCTATCCACTGATAGTTTTTAATTGTTGGATCAACAGAGTTCGGCGGTATACGCCTTATGTTTGTAATGGCTATATCCAAACCAACCTCAAAATCTTTTGGTTTTAATATCCACCCAAAGGGGACCGCAAAAGCAATAAAGCGTGGATTTGCTTTGCGAGGATCTCTATCGAACGTTGGTGACACACCTCTTGTTTGAATCATTTCAACATATGCGTTTTCTAGACCAGCCCTTTTAACACACCTGGCAAGTATTTTTTTAAGTTTAGGCCTAGAAATTTTACACGGCATGTTAAGTTTTTCTGCAGAACGAAAAAACCGGTCAATATGCTTGTCCAAAAGAAAAAAACGACCCTTCCAAACATGTACCACATCATAGGTGGCGTCCGAACGAAGAAAGCCCCAATCTAAGATAGGTATTTTGGCCTCTGATATATCAACCAGCTTATTATCTAACCAAGCCGCACCCTGAGGGAAAAAATTATTCATAACAACTATTTTTATTAGCATTAATTATTATGGTTTAATATTTCTTTAAACAAGACAGCCCAAAGAAATAGGGGTCGGGCCTACAGATATAATAAAAAGGACGGGTTTTTTGTGAAGCCAAAATACTAGACTTTCATTCATTATTTTATAAGATATGGACTTGTGAGGATTAAGGGTTTATTTGCCTTTTTCTCTAAATGAAAAAAAAAGATACTATATTTGCACTTTCTTCTTCTCCCGGAAAATCAGCCGTAAGTTTGGTCAGAATATCTGGAGAGCTGGCAATTAAGCTTATTGATAAGTCCTCGTCCAATATGCCTAAAAAAGCAAACCAAGCCTCTTTAAATAAAATTATAACCTCATCCGGCGAAATTATTGATCAAACAATTACAACAGTTTACAAAAAACCTAGAAGTTTCACAGGCGAAGATATGGTTGAGATATCTTTTCATGGCAGCAATGCAGTTATAAAAAAATTTTTTACTGAACTATCTAGAAACAAAAATTTAAGGATGGCACAGCCAGGAGAGTTTACAAGAAGGGCCTTTGAAAACAATAAACTTGATTTAACTCAAGTAGAGGCAATAGCAGATATAGTTAATGCAGAGACAGAGATGCAGAGAAAACAGGCTGTTAACCACCTATCAGGAAAGTTTTTTAAATCTTCAAAAGATATTTTTGAGGGTTTGAAAAATATTTTAGCCAACACAGAGGCCATAATTGATTTTTCTGAAGAAGACTTACCTGAAAATCTTTTAGAAGAAATAAAGGAACAAATAGAGAACAAAATAAGGTCTATTAGCAACATACTCGAGGGCTCCTCAATAGGAATTGGTATAAGGGATGGTTTTCTAATTACTATTCTTGGCAAACCAAATGCTGGAAAATCAAGTTTTATTAATTATGTATCTGACAGAGATCTTTCTATAGTAACTGACCAGCCCGGAACAACCCGAGATCTTATCGAATCTTTTATTGATATTGATGGATATCCTATTAAATTAGTTGACACAGCGGGAATAAGAGATTCTGTTGATAAAGTTGAAAAAATAGGAGTTCAAAAAGCAATAATTACATCTAACGAAGCATATATTAATTTAATATTTATAAACAATGCAGAAGACATACATGAATTTACTAACATTAAAAATCCTATCTTTATAAAATCTAAATATGATATTTTTGGAAATGATTCTGAATCTTCCTTATATTATAACATATCTTCCAAAACAGGCCACGGAATTAAAGATCTTTTAAACTTAATAAAAGAGAAAATTCAGGACAAAACTCAAAACGAAAAGTCTTATATTTCACGTGAAAGACACATTAATTGTTTGAATTCTGTAAAAAATCACTTAAAATCATCAAAAGAAGAGAAAAGCATTGATTTGTTTGCTGAAGACATTAGGCTTGCGATCAATAAATTATCAGAACTTTTTGGAAATGTTGATATTGAGGATATTTTAGATATAATATTTTCTGATTTTTGTATAGGAAAGTAATTTCACGTGAAAAATAATTTAAAAAAAAAATATGATGTGGTAGTTGTGGGAGGCGGCCATGCAGGAGTTGAGGCCGCTTCTTCTTCTGCAAGAATGGGATCAAAAACAGCCCTTATAACCCACAATGTTGAAAAAATAGGAGAAATGTCTTGTAATCCAGCGATAGGAGGTCTTGGAAAGGGTCACTTGGTCAGAGAGATTGATGCCCTAGACGGAATAATGGGCAGAGCAATAGATTTGTCTGGAATTCAGTTTAGAATGCTTAATCTAAGCAGGGGGCCAGCTGTTCGTGGACCAAGAGCTCAAGCCGATAGAATTCTTTATAAATCAGCCGTTCAAAGAATATTAAAAAATCACAATAATCTTGATATTATAAAGGGCTCTGCCGAAGACATAGTTATAGAAAACAAAAAACTAACAGGGGTGATTATAGAAAATATTGGAAAAATAGAATGCAATTGTCTAGTTTTAACAGCCGGAACTTTTTTGCGGGGAATGATTAGAATTGGGATTCAAAGTTTTCCTGCAGGAAGAATTGGCGACAAACCTTCAATAAACATGGCAAAATCAATAGAAAATTTAAAGTTTTCAATAGGCAGATTAAAAACAGGAACACCCCCGAGAATACTTAAAAAATCTATAAATTTCAAATATTTAGAGGAACAAAGGGCGGACAAAAAACCAAAACCATTTTCTTTTATCAACAAGTATATCCACATAAATCAAATTTCTTGTTTTATTACTCATACCAACAAATATTCACATAAAATAATTAACGACAATATTCATCTATCGCCCATGTATTCAGGCCAGATATTATCAATGGGGGCAAGGTATTGCCCATCAATAGAAGATAAGGTAAAAAAATTCCATACTAAAAACCAACATCAAATATTTCTTGAACCAGAGGGCTTAGAAAGCGACACTGTGTATCCAAATGGGATATCAACCTCTTTGCCAGAAGATATTCAAGAGCAGTTTGTTCACTCAATAAAAGGCCTTGAAAGGGCTAAAATTTTAAAGCCCGGCTATGCTATAGAGTATGATTATGTAAACCCACAAGAGCTTAATCACACATTAGAAACAAAAAAAATTAACAATCTTTTTTTTGCAGGTCAAATTAATGGAACAACAGGATATGAAGAGGCAGCAGCTCAGGGTTTATTGGCAGGAATTAATGCTTCACTTAAGTGTGAAAATAAAAAACACTTTATTTTAGACAGGTCAGACGGTTACATTGGAGTTTTAATAGATGATTTGGTTACAAAGGGCACTAAAGAGCCTTACAGAATGTTTACTTCTAGATCTGAGTACAGACTTGTATTGAGAGCAGACAATGCCGACCAAAGATTAACGCCCCTTGGAATTAGCATTGGCTGTGTTTCAAGCAGAAGAAAAAATAAGTTTGAAAAAAAACTTGAAAACATAAATTCTGGCTTTGAATTGTTTAAAAAAATTAAAATTTCCCCCAATCAATTAGAAAAAAAAGGCATTACAATTAATCATGATGGAAAAAAACGTTCTGCATTTGAGCTGCTTTCTTTTAAACACATATCATTTAAGGACATAAATAAAATTTGGCCTGAAACAAAAATTGTAAAAAAAGATATAATCGAACAAATAGAAATTGAATCTCAATATGCAGGATATCTTGATAGACAAAGATCAGATATAACTAGCTTTAAAAAAGAAGAGTCATTATTGCTTCCTAAAAATCTTGATTACCAAACAGTCGGAAGCCTATCAAATGAAATTGTTGAAAAACTATCAATAGCTCAACCGCCCACCCTAGGTGCTGCATCGAGAATATCAGGCGTTACCCCCGCTGCGATTATTGCTTTGCTTAGATTTGTAAAAAAGCAAAAAAACTTTAAGGCCGCTTAATATTTTGGATAAAAAAGATATTTTAAATAATTATTCTATTAATAAAGAGCAGGAAATTTCTATTCAAGAATATATTAATAGACTTAAAGAGACTAACTCCCACACAAATATTGTTGGAAAATCAACATTAATTAATCCGTGGACCAGCCATGTATTAGACAGCTTGCAAATACTGCCCCACATTAAAGATAAAAATTTTTCTATTTTGGACATGGGAACAGGCGCCGGTCTTCCAGGCGTGGTTCTTTCTATTGCAGGATGTAAAAAAGTAACCCTTGTTGATTCAAATGGAAAAAAAATTAATTTTTTAAAAGCAGTAAAACAAAAAATGAACTTAAGAATTGATATAGTTTTAAATAGACTTGAAAATATTAATGGTGTGAAATTTGATATTATCACCTCTCGTGCTCTAGCAAACTTAGATAAACTATTTAGTTACTCACATAAATTTCTAAAAAAAAATACCGTTCTTATTTTTTTAAAAGGCAAAACTGTTAATGATGAATTATTAGAAGTAAAAAAAAAATGGATATTTCAACACAAGGCTTATCAAAGTTTTTCCGACCCAAGGGGACGTGTGTTAATAATCAAAAACCTAAAGAAGATTAATGACTAAAATAATTGCTATTGCTAATCAAAAGGGAGGGGTTGGAAAAACAACTACTGCAATAAATCTTGCGACAGCAATGGCAGCAATTAATAAAAAAATTTTGTTGATTGACGCTGACCCCCAAGGCAATGCTAGCACAGGATTGGGAGTAACTGAGGAGGACAGAACCCCTTCTTTATACGATCTTTTATCATCAGATGAATTTGATAATGCGGCAATTAAAAAATCAATAATTCCAAATCTACATATTATAACATCCACCAAAGATCTTGCAGCTTCCGAAATTGAATTAGCTAGTATAGAAAATAGAGAAAATGCCATAAAAAATATTATAAAACATATTGTTAATTATGATTTTATTTTTATAGACTGCCCCCCTGCTTTAGGCCTCTTAACAATCAATAGTTTGGTGGCCGCAAACTCAGTAATTGTTCCATTGCAATGCGAATTTTTTGCACTAGAGGGCCTAAGCTCTTTAATTAGCACAATAGAGACAATAAAACATGGATTGAACCCCCATATTAAATTAGAGGGCGTTGTGCTAACAATGTTTGATAAAAGAAATTCCCTAAGCTCCCTTGTAGAACAAGACGTACGCAGTCATTTTAAGGACAAGGTTTACAATACTGTAATTCCGAGGAACATAAGAATCTCAGAAGCTCCAAGCCATGGAAAGCCAGTATTGATATATGACATTAATTGTGTCGGTTCTCAGGCCTATATAGGGCTTGCAAAAGAGGTTGTTTTCAATCAATAATGAAATTATGAATGTTGAACACAAAAAATTAGGCAGAGGTTTGGGGTCGCTTTTATCTTCAGCAGAATCAAGAGATGATAAAAATTTCAAATTTATAAATATATCTCAAATACAGGCCAACCAAAACCAACCAAGAAAAAATTTTAAAAAAGAAGATCTAGAAGAATTAGCCAGCTCAATTAAGTCACAAGGAATTCTTCAACCAATAGTTGTGAGGCTAATAGGAAATAATCAATACCAAATCATTGCTGGAGAAAGAAGGTGGAGGTCAGCACAAATTGCCGGAATTCATGAAATACCAGCACTTATAAAGGAAATGGAAGATGGGCTTGTAAGCGAAGCAGCGCTAATTGAAAATATTCAGCGAGAAAATCTTAATCCTGTTGAAGAGGCAAAAGCCTATGAGATTATACTTAAAAAACAAAATTCAAACTATGACAAACTAAGTGAAATTGTTGGAAAAAGCAAAAGCCATATATCTAATATGATAAGGTTGTTAGAATTAGATGAGGAAATATTAGGTTATTTGATTACAGGAGAGCTATCCATGGGACATGCAAGAGCCCTTATAGGTGTCCCAAATGCAATAGAAATGGCCAAGGAAATTATCTATAAAAAACTTAGTGTTAGACAAACAGAAAAGAACACTTCAAACTTCAAAAAAAATAAAAAAAGATTATCAGATAAAGACCCTAATGTTTTAGACTTAGAAAAAGAATTATCAGAAAAAATAGGTCTTAAAACCTCGATCCATTTCAATGAACAGGGCGCATCAGGATCTATTACTTTGTATTATTCAGATCTAGATCAGCTTGATGATTTAATGAAGAGATTAAAAAAATAGCTAATTTATTTGTTTTTTCAAATTAAGCAGAAGTCGTTGAGATACTAACAAATACATTGAATCATTCTGTCTAATTAATAATTCTGTTTTTTTTAATAATTCTAGAATCGCAACAGTTTTTTCTGCATTTATTTTTGGAATTAATTTAGTAAATGAATTTTTGTACTTAAAAAGATATTTCGGAAAAGTTTTTTCTATTAGAGACAGACTTTGATTTTCAGTATAGGAAATATTTGCAACAATTAATAAATCAATAAAAAATTTAGTTCTTTGTAAAAAAAAATAGAAGTCTGAAGACGACACAATCATTTCCCTAGTTTTTTGTATAATAATTTTATTAGAAGAGTTAACATAAAAAAACAAGCTTTCTATTTCAGAATTTTGTTTTAAAATTAGCAATCTTTGAATTTGATCTAAGGTAATAGCCTCCTCACTTTCTTTGAAGTCGAGAAGTTTATAAAGCTCATTTTCTAAAAGCTGATATTTATTATCAGAGTTTTCATAAAAAAACCAATAGGCGGCTGTGTCCAAAATAATTTTATGCTTATTAAGAAATGAATTAATTAAATTTTTTTTATAATTTTCACTAATTTTGTAACCTATGATTGAATAAAGATCAGCGCTGTTGTCAAAAAATTTTTTTGTTTTTGAATTACCTAAAGTTTTCGAAAAAAAAATAATTACAGCAATCTTTTTATCTTCATGCAAATTAATTATCTCAATGTCTATTTCTTTTGGATTTTTGTGTATAATAATTTTTTTATCACCAAATAAAGAAGCGGAATTAGAAAAAAAAACTTCATGATTATCAAGTTTTTCATTTTCAGTATATTCTATTTGATTAAAATTATTTGATTTTAAAAAATCTATTAACAACTCCTTTGTTTTTAAAATAATTGTTTCTTCGTTGCCTGAAATTAGAAATATGTTCTTTTTAAATTTTAAATTTTCGAAGCTTTCTATAAATTTTTCTGCATTAATTCGCATCAAGGCACTCTAGCTCAGAATTTTTATTTCTTAATTTGATAAAAAACTTATCAATATTTTTTATTATATTGTTGTACTCAGCTTCTTTTTTTGATGTATCTGTCCCAAAATCATATCCTGCAGACTTTGCATTATAGTTTGTTGATGTTGAAATAATTTCTTTTGCTAGCGGGCACCCATTATTTTTAGAATTGATTAGCGCGTAGCTCATTATATGTTCAATAGTAAATTTTGACGCTGTTGAATCTGTTTCAATTTTCTGCACAGTAGTATTTTTTGATATTATAATGCTTAAAAAATATTCTCCATTGTTATTATTCCCAATACTTTCATCAACATATATTTTGGCCTGTTCAGCACCATCTCCTGAAATAGATATTTTTGTTAAATTAATCAGAGGACTTTTTAAGTATGATGAATCATAAATAAACTCAAAATCTGAACATCCGGTTAATATCAAAAATATACATATTATATTTCTCATTACTCTATGATTACAAAATTGATTACTTTGTTTTTAACGTAGATGACTTTTAAAATTTCTTTTCCATAAATAATCTTTTTTATTTTGGGCAGCTTAATCACAATGTTCTCTACCTTTTCTTTATCTAAATTTGTTATAAGGGAAACAATTTCTTTTGTTTTGCCATTAATTTGAATTGCAATGTTTGAATTAATATTTTCAGAATTATTTTCGGCTTTCGGCCAATGTTGATTAATTGCCAAATCTCCCGATCCTATTTTGCCCCACAATTCTTCACTTAGATGGGGTGTAAAGGGCTGCATCAAAAGAGCTAAGCTCTTAAATGCATCATTTAAGCATGTTTTACTTACGCTTTGTTTCATAATATATTCTTGTATACCATTTATCAATTCATATAGATTGGCAATACATTTATTGTAACTAAACAACTCAATATTATCAGTTATTTTTTTTATTGATAAATTTTTTATTTTTCTTAAGTCATTATCATTATCATTATTTTTAGCTACGTATTCACCATCATTAAAAGAACTAATTAAATCCCAAACTCTGTTAATTAGTTTGAATGAATTTTTAATTCCATTCTCAGTCCATTCTAAATCTCTATCAGGGGGGCTATCTGATAACATAAACCACCTAGCTGTATCGGCTCCATAAGCGTCTATTATAAATGTCGGATCAACAACATTTTTTTTAGATTTGCTCATTTTTTCAATTTTACCAACCGTCACTTCTCGATTTTTAATATCCATAAAACCTTTGTTATTTATTTGAACTTCATTTGGCAGAATCCATTCATTATCAATGTTTTTAAAAGTTTTGTGTGTAACCATTCCTTGTGTAAACAAGCCATCAAAGGGTTCGTTTAGTTTAAAATATCCAACATCTCTAAGGGCCTTAACAAAAAATCTTGAATATAAAAGATGAAGTATTGCGTGCTCAATACCACCAATATACTGATCTACTGGCAGCCAATAATTAATGTCTTCTGTTAAAAAAGATTTATCATTTCTTGGATTACAATATCTTAAGAAATACCATGAAGATTCAAAAAATGTATCAAACGTATCCGTTTCTCTAACTGCCTTCAATCCTGTGTGTGGGCATGTTGTGTTTTTCCATTCGTCAATTTTATTTAACATATTTCCTGAATTTGAAAATTCACTTATTGGAGGAAGCTTTATAGGAAGGTGTTCTTTAGGCACCGGTATGATTTTGCCATCCTCTCGATATAAAACAGGAATTGGACATCCCCAATAACGCTGTCTTGATAATCCCCAGTCACGAAGTTTGTAATTAATTTTTTTTTGACCTTGTTTTTTTTCAATTAATTTTTTTATTATTATTCTTTTTGCCTCTTCTGATTTTTTTTCATTTAGAAAATCTGAATTTATTATTTTGCCATCCCCTGTGTAGGCTATGTTTAATATTTTATAATTTTCTTGATTTTGATCGTATGGTAAAATTACAGGAATAACATCTAATTTGTATTTTTGTGCGAACTCCAAATCCCTTTGGTCATGTGCTGGACAACCAAATATCGCACCAGAACCATACTCCATTAAGACAAAATTTGCTATGTAAAGCGGAATTTTTTTATTTTTTATAAACGGATGTAGAACATTTATATTAGTACAGAAACCAATCTTTTCTTTATCTGGATTAATGTTTGCACAGGTATTTATAAATTTTTTAATATTTTTATCTTTTATAGAAAGTTCTTCTGATATCTTATGATCTATAGATATGGCACAAAAGGTTGCACCAAAAACCGTATCCGGTCTTGTGGTAAATATATTTAATTCATTAACAGATATATTTTCGGGATTATCAATCTTAAAATTAATTTCAACCCCAACAGATTTTCCTATCCAGTTTTTTTGCATAGTCTTGACTCTTTCGGGCCATCTTTCTAAATTATCTAAACAAGATAATAATTCTTCAGAGTAGTTACTAGTTCTTAAAAACCACTGAGATAGCTTTTTTTTCTCAATTGTGGCCCTAGATCTCCAACCTTTTCCATCAATTACTTGTTCATTAGCGAGCACTGTTTTATCTACAGGATCCCAGTTAACATAAGATTCTTTTTTGTAAGCAAGATCATTTTTTAATAAATCTAAAAAAAAAACCTGTTCGTGCTTATAGTAATCTGGATGACACGTTGCCAACTCCCTGCTCCAATCAATAGAAAAACCCATGGACTTAAGCTGATTGCGCATAATTTTTATATTATTATAAGTCCATTCAGAGGGTGGTTTTTTTTCTAAAATTGCTGCATTTTCTGCTGGAAGACCGAAAGCATCCCATCCCATAGGATGTAAAACGTTAAAGCCATTCATTTTTTTATATCTAGCAACTACGTCGCCTAACGTATAATTTCTAACATGACCCATATGAATTTTTCCAGATGGATAAGGAAACATCTCTAAAACATAATATTTTTTTTTAGAATAATCCGAAGAAGCATTAAATATTTTTTTTTCAATCCATTTGGATTGCCAAAAACGCTCTACTTTTTTATGATTGTATCTAGATGACACGGCTTAATTTAATGAAAGTTTAATTTTTTTTGCTTTATTTAAAATGGCATTTTCTATTTCTATATTATTTTCTACATTAATTTTTTTATTAACCCACATACTGTTATTTTCGAAAGATTGACAAAATGAAGACACTTTCAAATTTTCAGTTTTAAGCTCCAATCCTTTTATAAATATATTTAGCTTACAGCGTTCGTTTTGAATTTCGCTAGAATACCAATCTGTAATAATTATTCCCGCAAAAGGATCAGCTGACGAAAGAGGCATAAAATCAATAGTTTCTAGGCTAGCTTTCCACAAATAAGGGTTAATAGGAATTCCAATAGAAGAAAACGACTGTGATTTTTCTTTGCCTAAGCTTAGTAAGTTTAGTCCTCCTTTTTTTCCAAACAAACCACCACCAGTTCGCAATCTGTTTTGAGCATCATCTAAAATCTCCTGCCTATCATCTGCTGAATTGCCAGTTAAAAGCGTTCCTGATCTTTCAATGATAGCGGCACTAGTTTGGCTTTTTTTATAAAGATCAGAAGTGTCTTTTTTGTTACTTTCTGATTTTGAGCAGGAAATTAAAAAAAATAAACTTCCAATCAGCATCAGTCTAAATAAAATTTTTTTTGTCATTGGATTTGTATTAGTATTCTAATGACCTTAGAAAATAAACAAAAAAAGCGGCAATAAAGCCGCTTTTAATAAAAAAAATATTTTGGTAAAAATTAGAAGCTTAAGTTTGCTCCAATATACCAAGAAGTTCCACTTACAGCAGTAGCCGCCGCGCCATCGTCTTCTCTAACTTCATCAGAAAAGCCAACAGTAGCAGTAACACCAGAAGCTACTACATAGTCAATGCTAGCAGCAGTTTTTTGGTATTTATCATCAGAACCTGAAGCCGCAGTGTCTGTGTTACCATCGTTACCAGTACCACTTACATAACCGATAGCAAAAGTCATATCACCAGATACATATGATGCTCCAGCTTTAGTAACTTCAGCACCTTTTACAGTATAGCCGATACCTGTGTTGCTATCAGTTGTAGTTGTTGCAACACTATTTGTATCACCACTAGCAAAACCAGCACCTATAGTTAGGTTACCGTTTACAGCTGAAACAGCAAATGTAGTTACAACGGATCCGTCAACTTTAACACCATGAGACTCAACAGAGTACATACCACCACCGATTGTAACAGTAGTGTCGCCTGCAGTTGATACATATGATGCACCAAGAGAATAAGCGTTTTCTAGTACGTGAGTTGAAGATGTTACAGCGCCATCATCGTTAGTGCTCCAAGAAACACTAGCTTTTAGACCTTCAACACCAAATGCGTCAGCAGCAGTGTGGAATTCAAATCCAACAGCGTCAGAAGCATCACCATAAGTTAAGGTAGTTGGTGCGTTAACAGTAGAAGTTCCGGCAATACCTTGTTCCCCACTTGCACCTGGAACAGTAGCTAGCTGAGAAGAAGCTCCGTTACCTGCTGAGATTAAATCAAGTTTAGAACCGCTTGTGAAAGCAAGTGTTAAGCCTGAAGGATCATAAGTGTGTGTTTCTTCTGCAAGATCGAAACCTGTAGAAATTGTAACACCACCATCAGTTGTTTCTGAAACTGATATAGAAAAACTTGACTGCTCGTGATTAGCTCGGGTCTCATCAGCGCTATCAGAATCAGAAGATACCATACCAACTCTGTGCTTACCTGAGATAGTTGAGCTTGCAGCCTCTGCTAGTCCAGCAAAGCCTAAAGATCCAACTAACGCCGAAGCGATTAATAATTCTTTTTTCATAATTACTCCTTTTGAGTTAATGAATATTCATTAATAGTGTAAAAGTTATTTTTACACTGATTGTACAAATAGAGAAAAATGTATAGTTTTTCGAACAAATTGATGAAAAATGAAATTTATTTTAATATATGTTGTAAATTTACAACAAAAATACAAATATGACCTTTAATCTCCTAAATTACAATGAAATTTGTCATTTTATTGATAAAAATTCAAGAAAACCGGTTAAAATTGTTGCAGTTTCTAAAAACCACCCTTTCTCAGAGATTAAAAAGGCAATTGATTCTGGAATAAGAATTTTTGGAGAAAATAGGGTACAAGAAGCTAGCGATAAATTCTTAGAAATAAAGAAAAGGTATAAGGATATAGAATTGCATCTAACAGGACCCCTTCAAACCAATAAAATTAAATTGGCATTAAAATTATTTGAAGTTATCCAAACCCTGGATAGAGAAAAACTAGCAAAAGAACTTTCCAAAAACCAATCAATTATAAAAAATAAAGTTTTTTTTATTCAAATAAATACTGGAAAAGAAAGCAATAAAAGTGGGGTATATCCAGAGGATGCAAAAAAATTTATTGAATACTGTAAGTGTGATTTAAACATTCCTGTCAAAGGACTGATGTGCATTCCGCCTCAAAAAGAAAAGCCAAAAATCCATTTTGAAGTTTTAAAGAATTTAGCTAAAATATCTAAATTAGATCATTTAAGTATGGGTATGAGCGCTGATTTCAAAGAGGGTATTTTGAGTGGAGCCTCATACATAAGAGTTGGTACTAAAATATTTGGAGATAGATTTTGATTTTTAATTTAGCAATTAACAATGATCAAGCTGAACATCCCTTAGTCAAGATGTTGGATCGAAAAAAATTTAATATTATTAAGATTAATGATTTATTAAAGGTCGGAGAAAACAAAATAATTATAGTAGACTGTAACACAAGTCTTGAAAGCATAAGCTCAATCATAAGTCTACTTAATAAAAATGAAATAAATACATTTATTTTTTTACCTCGCCATCTTCAAGAGATAAAAATATCAACAATATATAAAAAAATATTTTATCCAATAAATATTAGTAAGTTTGAAAATATTTTATCAGCCGGATTGATGGAAAATAAATTTATTTCAAGCTTTAAGAGTGTTTCGCTGGGTTATGATAACTTTATATTTAATAAAAACAATAATAAAAAAACACATGTAACTGAAACAGAGCTGGGTATTATTAAAATACTTTTTAAAAATAAGATTGTAGAAAAAAAAAAATTAAAGACTGACATATTGGAAATACAAAGCACTATAAATACCAAATCATTAGAAAGTCATCTATCAAGGATCCGAAAAAAATTTCAACAGATAGAGTCTGATATTTCTATAAACTCAATTGACATTGAACGAATTAAAATAAGTTAATTTATCGTAGGGTTTGCCATTGAAAAAAATTTATTATTTAAGTCTGGATTGTAATTTGGATTAATTAAACTAAAGACAGTTATATTATTTTCTTGATAAACTTCTATTTTTCTTAATACAAAAGGCCTGTTTTCAAAGAAAATTAATATTGTTAATTTTTCACCATCTATAAAAAATTCTTTTTCAACAGTTATAAAGTTTTCTTTTTCGTAAAAAAATGCATCATCAAAAAAAGTTTGATTAAAAAAAACCTTATAAAAAAAGTTTGCTAAAGAATCTTTAGGATTAAAATATTGAACCTCCTGAAGATCTTCATTAAAATACATCGCCTTGTTTTTTGCAATGATTATCTGAATTTTTGCAGGGTAGCTATATTGAATTTTTACTCTTTTATCTTTTAAATACAGCGTGCCCTCTTCGATAGTATTTCCGCTGGACTGTATAAAGTTAGAAGATAGCTGATTTATATTTAAAATGTATTCCGTAATGATTTTTTTGTAATCATATTGTACATTAGCAGCATATAAGTTTGTGCATAAAAAAAAAATAATATATTTGCAAAATCTATTTAAAAACTTATTTAATTTTTTTAAGAACACTTCTTTTACCCGCATGACTAGTTTCAGAGATATAACCATCCTCTTCCATTTTTTCAACTATTCTAGCAGCACGATTATAGCCTATTTGAAGATATCGCTGGATAAAGCTTGTAGAAACCTTCTGTTGCTCAATTACAATTGCAAGCGCTTTTTCATATAATTCATCAACATCTTTGTTTTCAAAACCTAGATTAAGAGCATTATTAGGAGTTGCTTCCTCAATTGTTATATCTTTAGGTATTTCATAATTGGATTGGGATTTTATATGATTAACGACAGATTCAATCTCGCTTTCAGATATAAAACCTCCATGGAGTCTAGTTAGATTTGCTCCATTTTCTAAAAATAACATGTCACCACTTCCTAATAATTGTTCCGCCCCCATTTCATTTAATATTGTTCTGCTATCAAATCTGCTTGCGACCCTAAAACTAATTCTGCTTGGAAAATTAGCCTTTATTGTTCCTGTAATAACATCTACGCTTGGTCGTTGTGTAGCCGCAATTAAATGTATACCTGCAGCACGTGCCATTTGTGCCAATCTTTGTACTAAGTTTTCAACCTCTTTTCCCGCAACCATCATCAAGTCTGCCATTTCATCAATTACCACAACTATTAACGGCATTTTTTCTAACGGAATTTCTTTCTTTTCGATTATAGGCTTCCTGGTGTCTTTATCTATACCGGTTTGAACTTCTTTATAAAGTTTTCTTCCTGCAGAGGCTGTTCTAATTATCTTTGTATTAAATGAATCTATATTTTTAACATTAAGAGTGCTCATTAAGCGGTATCTATTTTCCATTTCTTTAACTACCCACTTCAATGCAAAAACTGCTTTATTTGGATTTGTAACAACAGGAGTTAATAGGTGAGGAATATCTTCATAAATACTTAATTCTAGCATTTTTGGATCAATTAAAATTAATTTACATTCACTCGGAGTAAATCTAAAAAGCAAACTTACAATCATTGAATTTATTCCAACAGATTTACCCGACCCTGTTGTTCCTGCAATTAATAAATGAGGCATTTTTTCTAAGTCAGTAAATATTTTCTCCCCTGAAATATTTTTACCAAGAGCTAAAGTTAAACCATGATCGCTCAAAGAGAATTTTTCATCTTTGATTAAATCACCTAAAAAAACTGACTCTCTTTTAGGATTGGGAATTTCAATACCTATGCTTGTTTTTCCAGGCTGCGAAGAAATTCTCGTTGAAATCGAAGACATTGCTCTTGCTATATCATTAGATAGACCAACTACCTTACTTGTCTTAATTCCTGCAGCAGGTAAGAATTCAAACAGCGTCACTACAGGGCCAGATTTAAAATTAACTATTTTTCCTTCAACACCATACTCTTTAAGAATAGTTTCTAATTTTTTTGAGAATTCAATGTTTTTTCTTTCAATATCTTTTGATGGTTTTAGTTCTTCATTAGAATTATTTAACAAAGTAATCGGAGGCAACACATAAAGAGCATTGTTCGTTTTAAGTTTTTCAAAATTTGCAGAAACAAATCCCACTTTATTACTAGAATTAATTTTTTTGTTGATTGTAGGCTCAGAGCGCTCGGTATGTTTTTGATTTAATCTATTTTTGTTTAATGATGATCCTATGACCTTTCTAGGAAATAAAATTTTAATAAAAAAGAAAACTTTAAAAAAATATTTTAAAAACCCCAAACTATACAATATTTTTACAGTTAGATTTTTTATTTTTACATCTAAGCTAATAAAAATTAGCGAAAGTGAGATTATTATTAAGGTAAAAAATATTATAAAAAATAAATAATTTAATTCTAAATATTTTTCAAAAAAAACATCTAAGATGTTTTTTAAAAATTCACCGATTAAACCACCATTATTTTTCTGTATTTCTAATGATAAGTTTAAAATAAAAACACCTATTAAAAATAGAAAGAATTTAAGATAAGTGTGCTTTATGGATATTCCTAATATTAATTTAATCCCAACTAAAAGAAAAAAAACGGGAATAAGATAGGCAGTATAATTAAAAAAAACTAATAAGAAGCTGGACAGATAAGCACCATATATACCTAAAATATTTATAACCTCTTTTGAGTTTGTGGCATTCCCAAAACCAGGATCAACCACATAATTAGTAAGTAAGCTAATATAAACAAAAACTGAAATTCCTACAAAAACCACACCTAAGCTTATCTTAGCCACAAAAGAGTTTATATTTCCATAAATGAACATATTAATAAATTGTAATACTATTAGATTAAGGTATTTCGAAGAAAAATTATGAAAGAATTACAATGTGAAATTTTAATCGTTGGAGGAGGTTTGACCGGTTTAATGTCAGCATTTGCCCTTTCATTATTAAAAAAAAACATAATAATTATTGATAGTTTTGACTTCATTGCAGCTGAAAAAGATAAAATTGATTTACGAACTACAGCAATTGCTGAGGGTTCAAAAGAATTTTTTAAAAAAATCAATATTTGGTCAAAATTATCAAAATACGCAGAGCCTATTAAGCATATCAAAGTTATAGATAGGGATGAAAATAGAAAAATAAATTTTACAAATGAAAAAAAAGGTAAAAACCTAGGATATATTATTAGAAACGCTTTTTTAAAGAGTGTTTTAGTAAGCATTCTTCAAACTAAAAAAAATATTTTATTTTTTAAAAATACAAAAATAAATTGCATATCTCAATCAAATGATTTTATTGCTGCCTCCTCTGAAAATTTATTTATAAAGGCAAAATTATTAATTGCAGCTGACGGAAAGCGTAGTACAGTCCGCGACTTATTAAAAACACCCATTTATTTCAAAAATTATAATCACAATGCATTAGTTGTTAATTTTCACCACACTAAAAATCATAATAATACTGCTTATGAATTTTTTTTTAATTCTGGACCTTTGGCTATTTTGCCAATGCAAAAAATAAAAAAAAATTTATATTCAAGTTCAATAATTTGGTCTAATTCAAAAAATTATATTTCAAATATAGATAATATCAATCAAGATTTTCTGTCTAGTTTGTTAGAAGAAAAAATTGGAAAAAAAGTTGGAAGAATTAAACAAATTGTTGATAAACAATTATTTAATTTATCTGCTCACATTAACACTAAATTTTATAGCAAAAGAATGATTTACGTTGGTGATGCAGCGCATTCCATTCATCCTATTGCTGGGCAGGGTTGGAATTTAGGGGTACGTGATATTGAAAACGCCCTTAATGTTCTTAAAGAAGGTATCGTTTTGGGCTTGGATATAGGGGATCCATTTGTTTGTAAAAAATTTCATGATCAATCATTTAATGATTCTTACTCTCTCTATCAAATTACCGATAAACTAAATTCTATATTTCTCAGTGAAAAATTTATTTCTAATAAGATACGCCAATCCGGATTTAGTGTCATTGAAAAAAACCCAACAATAAAAAAATATATTACTAATTTTGCGATGGGTATTTAGATCTTTGTGGATTTTTCTATAATTAAAATTGGTATTCCATTTTTAATTGGATAGGATAGTTTTGCTAACACAGAAACTAAAGTACTGTTTTTTATCATATGTCAGTTTTTTTTAGTAAGAAGACATACTAAAGTTTGTAATAATTCTTTATTAAATTTTTGATTAGTTGATGGATATGTTATTATTCTCTTTGGTTAAATAAAAATCAAACAATGTAAGTAGTTTATTAGAAAGATCATTTAGGTTAAAGGTTTCTAATAACATTTGTTTATCGGCTGATGAAAAAGGGCAAGACATTGCCATATATTTAATTAGGGTTATGGGTTCTATTTTATCAATGAAACTAAGATTTATTTCTGGACTTACTTTTTTTATAAGTAGACAATAATTATCTATTAAAAGATCTTTATTAAATTTATTCATATCAAATTTTAAATCTAAATTTTCACCTTCTTTATTTATAACTGCCTCTACTATTCTAAATTTTTTTGACGAATGCAATTCTTTAGTAATATTAAAATAATTTTTTCCTGTGAGATTAATTATGTATCGACCATCCTCAGTTTCATCAAAAGAAGTAATCTTACCAAAACAACCAACTTTGTATAATTTGTCATTATCCATTGATTGAATCATTCCAATAGCTTTATCCCTAGATAGGGCATAATCAATCATTTCTAAGTAGCGATCTTCAAATATATTTAAGGGAAGATTTGTGTTAGGATAAAAAATCACCCCACTCAAGGGAAAAATTGGTAATAAAAAACTTTTTGTCACAATAGATTAGGAAAACATAATACTAGAGAGCTTTTTTCTATATTCCCGAGTTTTTTCATGATCATTGCCAAGCGCTGTAAATAATTCTAAAATTTTTTTTTTAACTGGATTCTTGTGTTTGTTATATTTTTTTAAAAGTAATTCAAAAGAATCATCCAGCATATTTTCAGCAAAATATTTATCAGCCAATGTTATGATAGTTTCAAAATCATTAGGTTTTTGAGCAAATTGATCTTTAAGGTTTTCTAAAGTAGGTCCTTTGCTATTTTTCTTTTTAATTTCAAGTTTTTGAATTGAGGATTTAATATATTGATTTTCTAATGCTTTATCATTTAGAGATTCCAATAAGTTATCAGCCTCATTATATTTTTCAAGAAAACACAAGGATTCAATATAGAGTCCGATGCCTTTGAAATCCTCAGGATTTTCTGATATAAAAGCCTCTATTTCATTTAATGATTCTACAAATTTTTTTTCATTAAATAATTTTTTTATAAATTGATAAAATTTGGAATTATCTTTCTTTAATTTTTCACCAAGAGACTTTTCTATAAATTCAATAATTTTATTTTCAGGAATCATTCCCTGGAAAGCATCAATTGGTTGACCGTCTTTAAACGCGAATACTGCTGGTATAGATTGAATACGAAGTTGAGCAGCTATTTGTTGATTTTCATCAATATTTATTTTAGCTAAAATTACCTTGCCTCTGGCCTCATTCACTATTTTTTCTAACAGAGGCGTAAGTTGTTTGCAGGGTCCACACCAAGGTGCCCAAAAATCTACTATCAATAAAGTTGATTTAGATGCTTCAATTATTTTTTCATTAAAATCAGCTTCATTTACTTCAATTACATGGTTATCATTCATAAGTTTAATCTACTCCACAAGAGAATAATTTTCAAAGTTATACATATTTATTTTTTTTTTATTTTCAATTAGAAAAGTAAAAAAATCACTAACATTTAGGGTAATTGTAGAGGTATTTACCAAGGGATGAAAATTAATTTTGTTAAATGTCAGCAAATGACTATCAAAGAAAAAATTAACTTTATTTGAAATGTCATTAAGCAACCCAAAAGGCGTAACCGACCCAGGCAAGACCCCTAGATATTCCATTAATAGAGATTCTTTAACAAAAGAAATATTCCCAAGGCGCAGAGATTTAGAAAGTTTTTTTAATTCTATTTTTGTATCCTCATGACATGAAAATAAAAAAAGTTGATTTTTTTTATTTTTTAAAAAAAGATTTTTAGTATGAGCGCCTTCAATATCCCCTCTTTTTTCTTCAGAATCTTTTACAGTAAATAATGCCTCATGCTCATTTATTTTGTATAAAATATTTAATTCATCAAACTTCTCTAGTAAATCTTTTTTTAAGAACATTTTTAACAACCAATTATGAAAAATTTATTAAACGATTTTTGAGTAGATGACATTAAAATTATTTTATGTTAATGGTTATAAATAAGCGGGCGTAGCTCAGGGGTAGAGCGCAACCTTGCCAAGGTTGAAGTCGAGGGTTCGAATCCCTTCGCCCGCTCCAATAGAAGCCAAAAATCATACATCATACACCATTAATCCTGAAAGTTGTTTGTGCAACACTTGTGTAACATTTCACTTTCAGAAATGGAGTGATTATGGTTACTTTTGTTAAGTGAAAACATAAGAAGAAAAAACCTTTTTTAATTTGTTTGTAATTCTCTTACGTTAAGATAAATTATATAGAATAAAATATAGGTGTTTTATTATTTATTAAATCCATTGATATTTATCAGCATATTGTAATAATAATTTCTTATATGGTTCATATTTTTTTAAAGAATCTTGATTAACTGGATTTCTAATTTGTAAATTACTTGTTGTTTTAGAAATTAAATCATTTCTTTTATAAAATTCTAAACATTTCTTGTTCCAAGGTAGGTTACAATACTCAAATAATTTTTTTGATTCTATTTCTAAATTATTAACAAATTTTTCATATTGTAAATCATAAATAAAATCTGGGAATAGATCGTTCCAATATTCTATGTATTTAAAATACATATCAAAATATTTAAAAATATGTTCTATATTATGTGCCCATGCAATTTTATTTAAATTATTTTTAATAATGGAAATAATAGAAGATAAAGGATCTCTTTTACAGTTTATAATCTTAGCATGAGGAAAGATTATTTTAATTAAACCTATATAAAAAAAATTCTCTAAAGATTTATCAGTAAATATAAAATTTGCACTTTTCTTAATTAACCCTCTTTCATTATATTGATTAACAAGAATATTTTTTATATTTTCTATATAATAATCTAAACTTTCTTTATTAGACATTATTTCTTTTTGAAAAATATTTTGTATGATGCCCATTTCCTCACCTATAGGAATTTTTCTAGAACCTGAGGCAATTATTTTTTCTATTAATGTAGAACCAGATCTTGGAACACCAATTATAAAAATAGGCTTTAAATTGTTATTAATCTTTAATTTCTTATCTAGATCTTTAAAATTAAGATCTTCAATTTTTATTAGTAATTTATTGAGATATTTTAATGAGTTTTCAAAAATCTTACGTTGTGACTCAAAAAAAAAATTATGACCATGAATTAAATAATTAAATTCTTTTTTATGATTACCATTATTAAATTCATATTTAGATAATAATAAATTAGCGTAAGCAAGATTTTCTTTTGATAAACTTTTGCTTTTAATAAGTTTATGAATATTTTTTTTTAAATGTAAATCTAGTATATTCTCCTTTAGATTTGTGAGTTGATATAAATAATATAAATTTTTTTGATCATATTTAACAGCTTTTCTAAAATGATTTATTGCTTTTTGCTTTGCTCCCAATTCAATAAACATTACTCCGAGAGCATTATAAGCTATGGCTAACTTTGGATTAATTAGAATTGCTTTTTTACAATGATTAATTGCTTTTTTTTGATCTCCAAGTTCTCGAAAGACAATTCCAAGATTAATATGAGCTGCTGCAAAATTAGAATCAATTTTTATAACTTTTAGATAACAATTTAGAGCTAACTTAAGTTGTCCTAATTTTTGAAAAATATTTCCAAGATTTAGTTGTGCATTTAAAAATTTAGGATTGAGATTTATTACATTATTATAAGAATCAATTGCTCCTTGTGAGTTTCCTAATAATTTCAAAACATTTCCCATATTATAATGAGAAAATATATATTTAGGATTAATTTTGATTGCTTTTGCTAAAACTCTTCTTGCATCTTCTAGTTTTCCTTTTTCAATTAATAAAATTCCAATAAGATTTAATGAGGGAAAGTGATTTATATCTTTATTTAATATTTTTCTGCAAAGTGATTCAGATTCAACAAATTTATTTTCATGATATTTTTTTAAAGCTGCGTTAAATAATATTTTCATCATGATTATTCTAACACCAACCGTTAGAAATGTTGAGCGTTCTTTGGCACCACGGTACGCACGTCGCGGAGAAAACACCCCTTAATTTGTTTGTAATTCTCTTACATTAAGATAAATTATGTAGAATAGAATATAGGTGTTCTATGCGTACCAAGGGAAACCACCTTTGATTTCCGGGGCAAATCACGTCACGGCCCTCGTGTGCCACCGTTGTTCTCGTGTTCCGCCCAAAACATTTGAAGACTCTTCGCCCAAGATCACTTACTTTTTGATCCAAGGGACAAGATGCTAGGCCCAAATGTTACTTTTATTATCCTAATATTATCTTTTTTTATGTTGCAATTATTTATTCTGAAACAAGCTGATACATGTTGAATATGTTTTTTCTTAAGGGTGTTGTTTTGGTGTTTGATATTACCCCCAGTTTTATTGATCTCTTAAAACTTAAAATAAATAAATTAAAAACAATACCATGACGAAGATTATTATAGCACACACCACATAGGTATATGCTTTTCCTTTTAATCTATATTTGTCTTTATAAAAATCTCTCATAGATGTAATTATTATTCCTTAATTATACTCTGCTATGCACTCTACATTTACAGTTATTAATTAGCTTTAATCAACACGCTTCAGTTTTGGATTAATATTTATATCCACTTTTTCAATTGAGTTGCCTCGCCTAATCTCATCATAGAAAACAATTTGTGTCGGCATTTTTTTGACGTTGTTTTGTTTTTTGTACTTACTAATAAAACTACGATAGATACCATGTTTAAAATATATTGCCTCTGGTTTGAAAAAAATTGGAGATTTTAAGATCTCCACTTTCTTGATGCCGTCTACCCATGCATCCATTCTTTTATTTTTAAAATCTAAACAAAAAGAAATATCCGTCCAAACTTCTTTCATGTCTTTTAAAGATTTTAATTTATAATATCTTGACTCATCAATAACGTTTGTTGCCGAACCACTAAGTTCGTGCCAATTAAAAAACAAACTTTCTCCGACAACATCAATTTGAACCAAAGGTGGAAAAGATGCTAGACCTTGAGCTGTACCCGTTGGGCCACCATGTTGGTGAACTTGACCTAAGGTAGTACTGGTTGGATGTACATGGGTAAAATCTTTAGATAACATTAAACTATATCCATAACATTGATTTTTCGTAATAGGTTGCCGTGGTCTTGTTGAAAACTCAACTCTTTCTCGATCAGTGTCACAGTCGCTCCAACCTTCATCTCCAAAACAATCGCCGTCTCTAAGCTCAAATCGCTGATAGTACTTTCCAGCACGTGCTTTCTTTTTATCTTTAATATATTTAAAGTTATGATCATGATGATCCATAAAGTTCTTATGATACTTAAATCCACTTTTACTAGTTTTTATAAAAAATTTACCATCCTTTTTATAAACTTTGGACATCGCCAAAGTCGGAACTAATAATAATAAGATTAATAATGTTTTCATGTTCCAAGATCCTAACACATATAATTATAAAGTAATACAACAATACATTTATAGTTATGAAACACTCTGAATTCGTTCTAGGTTTGTGATTCATTTGTGTAACACCCAATGATTCTTTTTTAAATATAGTGTGCTACAACTACTTTAGAAAGTGAAGAAATAGAAAGAGAATCAATGATGAAGGACAAAGGCTCGTTGGTCTTGCGCAACCTTGCCAAGGTTGAAGTCGAGGGTTCGAATCTCTTCGCCCGCTCCAAAAACAGCGGTTTTTTATTCTTTAATTTTCAGGCATTAAACTATTGAAAAGTTTGTAATTATAATTTTTATTTTTAATGTATGTCTATACATCTTATTTTGAATTTTAATTATGGAAATAACACATACTTATATAAATATTTCGTTCAAAGATATTAGGATTTCTGTAAAATTTTAAGTGTGAACCAATTTCAGCATTATTCCAGTGAGCATATCTTGGTCCTTGTAAAAGCATTTTTAACATTCGTGGATCTGTTTCATAAATTACATATTGGGAATTATTGTTGAAATTTTCTTGTTTAATAACTTCTAAATGATTATCTTTTGATAATTTAATAAAATCATTAGAAAATTTTATATAGATATCTGACTTTAAGTTGATATTATTAATTAATTTTCTATCTACAAATTTTAAAAATGCAGTTTTGGACAACTCATATATTTCATCAAAACTTACTATAGGATTTTCTTCATATTCTAGTTGTTTATTTTTTAAATTTTTAAAAATGTAACTATTATAATCTTCTAAATTAATTTTTTCATAAGGCTTGCTATATTCTTTTAATTCTAAATCAAATATTTCGTCAGTGTTAACTTTAATTGGTTTAATATTTTTAAGTTCCTTGTGATTTTTGAAATAATTGTCAAAATAATTATAAGCGAAATCAATTGAAGGAACACCTCTTAAATTTTGAAGTTTTGATAAGCTTCCCGTTAATGTATAAGTTCCTGCAAAAGGTAGATAATAGGAGGGTTTCAATTCTTCCATATAATTTATTGCTTTATTTAAAAACTGCCTTTCTTTGTTTTTAGCAGCAATTTTCTTTTCATCTAGATTTAAGTTCTCAAAACATTGAGGATAAGGCCCTGCACCTCCATATGCAGTAAGTAATACATCAATGTTTTCATATTGTTTTTTAATGTAACTAAAAGTAGATTTTGCTAATTCAAAAGGACAATCATTAATATTCATTAATACATTTTTGTTATCATCAATAACAGATAAAGTATCAAGTTGTTGCGAACCTTCTTCATCATTGGCAGTTAAGTCAGCACAACCAGTAAATTTATAACAAAGTTCAGGATTGCAATTATCGGCAGCGAAAATATTTAAAAAAACATTTTTTGCTATTTGGTGTCTTTTTCCATTCTCTAATTCAATTAGTTTGAAACCGAATCGCTCCAATTTTATTTTTAGAAACTTTGAATGATATTTATGTATATAAATAGGTATGTCTTTGTCTATCATTTTCATTGTTTTGTCTGAGCAATGATCGGGATGAATATGACTTATATAAACTATGTCATATGAATTAATTTCATCTAAATTAGATTTTAGATCATAGTAGGGGTAGTGAGACCAAGCACCAAAATATTCCCCATCAGTTAACCAGGGATCTTGTAAAATTTTAAATCCATTGATATCTATCCCAACGGTTGATGATCTAAATAACTTTATTTTCACCAATTAGCTATTAATCAATGTGATTTATATAATCAATGTGATTCATATAAATATTCCTATAAATACAGTTATAAAGCATTTAGTAAATATATATGAAGAAAAAAAAAGCTTAACTGCGATTCACTTACACACCACTACAAACCACTTTGTCTTTAAATATCAAAATTTTAGTTTTTAAAAACCCTCTGATTGTCTAATCTTTTCTTTAGGTATTAAACTCTCAACATTCAATTTAGTTGGTGCTAGGATGGATTTATGTATTCTAATAAGCAGCTTAGATTTATTGGTCATCATTATTATGCTGATGAAAAAATTGAAAATAATCTCTATACTTCAATGTTTAGAACATAATAATAATTAATTTTTATTACTTTAATCCAACTCATATCTTTTCTTATAATCCTCTTTTAGATTTTGCCTTGTTATTTTTCTAAGACTATTATAATTTATAATTTATGAAAACAATTAAAAAAATTATTACTTATATTAATTGGTTTCAAACAAAAATATTAATACAAAAAAAAAGATAACAAAATCAGAAATAAAATTTCATTACAGTGATGAATTAGAAAAAAAACTTGCCTTGTTAATTAGTGATATAGATATTATTGATGAAAAGGATCTGAAACGAATTGAATATAAAGAAATAACCAAACAAATAGCAAAGAGCCCCCTCATTTGTTATCGGCTTGATTTTCATACTCGTAATGAGTTGAATCTTTTTAAAAAAAAATATAAATCCCTTGTTTTGTAATATATACCAAATACTCTCAACATTTATAATTTAAATATAATGTCCCAATCCATAGCGGAACAACGAGTTGGATTTTATAAATAATCTTTTTGCCTTTATAGTTATTAAGATGAAAAAATTAAATAATTAAAGAAAGTATATAATTTACTTCTTCTTATCCATATATCTATTATAAGAAAACTAATATGAAAAACAAAAAAGTCGCCATCCTCATAGCCGCCGGTACTGGAATGGGGGCTGATGCAGCAAAAAAATTAGCTTCTAAAAATTATAATATCTCAATACTTTCATCATCTGGAAAAGGTGAAAACCTTGCAAAAAAACTTGGGGGCATTGGTGTCACTGGTTCAAATCACTCCAATAATGATTTAAAAAAATTAGTTAATGCAACTTTTAATAAATGGGGGAGAATTGATGTCTTGGTGAATAGTGCTGGTCATGGACCAAGAGGGCCTATTCTAGATTTAACGGATAAGGATTGGCAAAAAGGGATGGAAACATATTTTTTAAATGTTGTGCGTGCTACACGTTTAGTTACACCAATTATGCAAAAACAAAAATCTGGAGTTATAATTAATATTTCTACATTTGCAGTTTTTGAACCAGATAAAATTTTTCCAACATCCGGGGTTTTTCGAGCTGGCCTTGCCTCTTTTACAAAACTATTTGTTGATCAATATGCTAAAGATAATATTCGTATGAATAATATTCTTCCAGGATTTATCAATAGCTTGCCTGAAAAAAAAGAATTTAAACAACGCATCCCACTAAATCGCTATGGCACAACAAATGAAATTTCTGAAGTTATAAACTTTCTTACTTCAAAAGGAGCAGCTTATATTACGGGTCAAAATATCCGTGTAGATGGCGGCATAACAAAATCTATTTAACTCAAATTATGTTAGATATTAAAGACTCACTTATAATACGTATATTTAAAAAAAAAGATCAAAAAGAAATTATTAATCTTTGGAATAAATGTGATCTAGTTAAACCTTGGAATGACTCAATTAAGGATATTTTACGTAAAAAAAAAGTACAAAATGAATTATTCTTAGTAGGAGAATATGATAATAGCATTATTGCATCTATTATGGCAGGTTATGATGGGCATAGAGGAAATATATATTATCTTGCAGTTGATTGTAAATTTCGAAAAAACGGTATTGGAAAATTATTAATGAATATTATTGAAAAAAAACTATTAATGATGAGTTGTCCAAAAATTAATTTAACAATTCGCAATACCAATCTAAAAATTGAAAATTTTTACAAAGCTATTGGTTTTGAAAAACAAAAGTCTGTAATTTATGGCAAAAGAATTATTGAAGACGATTAATGTTTCTAAAATAATTAAATCTATGCAAAGAAGATCAGTAAAATCTATACAAAGTCAAAAAAATAAAAAGAAAATTACGTGTTTAACAGCATCTACTAGTTCTATAGCTAAAATTATTGATCAATATGTTGATATAATTTTAGTAGGTGATTCTTTGGGAACAGTAATTTATGGAATGCAAAATACACAATCGGTTACATTAGAAATGATGAAAGTTCATGGTCGGGCTGTTTTTCAATCATCAAAAAAAGCGTTTACAATTATTGATATGCCATATGGTACATATAAAAACAAACAGCAAGCTTTAATAAATGCTCGAAAATTACTAAATTATTCAAAATGTCAATCTGTAAAATTAGAATCAGATGGAAGTAATGTACATATAATCAGGCATTTAACAAACAATAAAATAAAAGTTGTTTCTCATATAGGAGTTACACCACAAAAATATAAAGATTTTAATAAAATTCGCTCTGTTGGTAAAAATATTGATGAAAAAGAAAAAATTTTTAAACTGGCAAAAAAATTGGAAAAAGCAAATTCAGCATTAATAGTTTTAGAGTGTATTAAGGCGAGTTTAGCGAAAAAAATTACAACTGATCTTTCGATACCTACAATTGGAATTGGTTCTTCAATTAATTGTGATGGACAAGTTCTAGTTATAAATGATATGCTAAATACAGATATTACATTTAAAAAACCACGGTTTGTAAAATCTTATACAAAATTAGGCAGTATAATTGAAAAATCAGTAAAAAAATATTGCGTTGATGTTATAAATAAAAAATTTCCTCTTAAAAAACATACTTATTTATGAGCTGTGTATTATTTTTAAAATGAAATTAAGAAAAAAATAAAATAACACTCCTACCAAAACTGCAATAACTAAGTTAACAAAAACAGTTAAAAAAATAACTAAGACAGTTGTTAAAATATTTAACAAAGATTTTTTATGACAATTCTTAAAAAAATCCCAATCTATTATATCAATACCAACTTTAATAAGAATAGATGCTAAAACTGATAAGGGAATAATTTCAGCGATTGGAGATAAAAATAATACAATTAAAAGAAGCACAAATGCATGAATCATTCCAGATAATTTTGTTTGTCCGCCCGCTTTGATATTTACAACTGTTCTCATGGTTGCACCTGCTCCTGCTAATCCACCAAATAAGCCTGATAATAAATTCCCTATTCCCTGACCAATTGTTTCTTTATTAGGCCGATGTTGATCTTTTGTAATTTGATCAGCAATTATGGATGTAAGAAGACTGTCTATAATTCCAAGCAAAGCTAATAGGATAGCATAAAATAAAATTTTAGGCACTTCTTGTATTTCTGGAAAGAAAAATATGATTTTAGGAATTCCTTTTGGAATAGTTTCTATAATATCCTGTTGATTAAAAAACAGAAATGATAAAGTAGTGCCTAAGATTAATACAATGATTGGAACCGGAATAATTTTTGATATTTTGTAAGGTACAAAAAATAAACATAATAAACAAAAAAAACTAACAATAACTGCTTGTGAATTAAAATTAAAAAAATTGTTAAGTTTAATTAATGATAAAATTACAGAAGAACTATTCCCCAAGCCTATTAAAACAGGTAACTGTAAAGAAATAATTATAACCCCAATTCCAGTCATAAAACCTGATACAACTGCGTGAGGGATTTTTTTAACAAAATTTCCTAGTTTTGATATTCCGAAAATAATTTGAAATAATCCAGCTAAAGAAATACAAAAAAACACAATTTCTGGTCTAAAATTAAATTCAATAAAAATTAATGCTACTACAACTGTCATTGGTCCAGTTGGACCTGATATTTGTTTAGGTGTGCCACCAAATAAGGAAGCAAAAAATCCAACAAATATTGCCCCATATAATCCTGTTAATGCACCCAAACCAGAACTAACTCCAAAAGCTAAGCCTAGTGGAAGAGCTACCACTGCGGCGGTTATGCCTCCGAATATATCTTGCTTCAAGAGTAAAAAATTAATTTTTTGAATATTCATTTTTGGATTTATAGATATTTTCTATAGTTGATATTTTTTTTGTCCATGTAAAGTTTCTTTTTTTTTGATAAAGAACAAATTAAATAAATTATGAAGAGAGATTCATTAAGAAAAGTCTGTGTTGCACCTATGATGGGTTATACAACACCTTACGCTCGAACTTTATATCGTATTCTTTCCAAAAAAACATTTTTATTCACAGAAATGGTACCTAGTAAAACAATGTTATATTCAAAAACAAAAGATCTAATTATAGAAAACAACCAGCACAATCCTGTTGCTCTTCAAGTAGGAGGTTCTAATATCAACGAATTAGAAAAATGTACTAAAATTGCTAAGTCTTATAATTATGATGAAATTAATCTCAATGTAGGCTGTCCAAGTAAAGCTGTTCAAAAAGGTAGATTTGGAGCTTCATTAATGAAAGAAAAAAAATTGGTACGAGAGTGTTTAGAATCAATGATTAACGCTGATGATATTGAAGTTTCAATAAAATGTAGAATTGGACTTGGTACAGAATTTAATTATGATTTTTTTTCAAATTTTATTAATGAAGTAGTTCAAAGTGGAATTAAAATAATCTATGTTCATGCTCGTAATGCAATTTTAAATGGTATAAGTCCTAAAAATAATCGATCAATTCCTCCTTTAAATTATGATTTTGTTAGAAGAATAAAACAAGAGCATCCTAATATTCAATTTATTATAAATGGTGGAATTGATAATATTCAAAAAGCTCACTCTCTTTCAAAAGAATATGATGGCGTTATGCTTGGTAGATTAATTCAACACAACCCCTTTTGTCTAAATAATATAGATGAGTTATTTTTTAATATTAAAAAAGAAAAGAATTTAAATCAAGAAATTGTACTTGAATACTTTGATTATATTAGGCCTAAGTTACACAACGATTCTATTTTTCGTTTATTAAGTCCTCTTTTACAAATTTTTTTTGGAATCCCTGATAGTAAAAGATTTAAAACAAAAGTTCATGAAAAAATTAAAAATAAAGAAATTAACAGTTTAGAAAATTTATTTCTTCAATTTGCTAATCAACAACAATAGATTTTTTTAAAAAGGTATTTGATAAGATAAGCTTAGTATTTCAACTCCTGGATTTTTATTAGCAGTATTTGCATTTGACGTGTGACTATAAGAAACGGCTATTCTATTTTGTTTTTTTAACTCATAGCTAATTTCTAGTGAGGTACGAATTTGTAAATTACTCCCTAGTTTTTTCCCACTGCCTTCATCATAATAGCCTACACTTAACGTTGGGGTAAAAATAAAATTAGATTTTTTATCTATAAATATTTCACCTAGGTTGTCCTCAAGATATACTCCAATTAAAAAATAGCTCGCTGAATCACTTGTTCCTTCAAAACCTACAAGAGGTTTAAGGTTAAAAAACTTTTCTGATTCAGGGCCAATATTATATATAGATCTGCTAAACCTTTTTTCATATTTAAATGAAATAGCTTCATCACTTTGTGTACCAGAATTAATCCATTTTTCAATATCATAAAAACCAAATCCTATAACATTATATCCTGAGCTTTTTTTTTCAGAAGAAAAAGAAGGAACACTTGAAAGTAAAATTAATATAAAAATTGTAATTTTCATATTGGCTAACTTATTATATTTAGTTAATAATTAATATATATAAGTGAATTAATTTAAATAAAAAATTCTTTTTCTTGTTGAGAAATTTCAAGAATAACCTTTTTAAGTTTATTTAAAGCTCTAGATTCAATTTGACGAACCCTCTCTTTACTTATTTCTAGTTTTTGTCCTAACTCATCTAAGGTAATAGCTTTATCCTTAAGCTGTCTAGATTTTATAATGATTTTTTCTCTATAGTCCAATGTTTCAATGGCTTTTGTTAACCAGTTTGTTTTTACTTTACCATCATAATATGATTCAGTAAGATCTTCTGGGCTTTCAGAATTATCTGCCAACATAGATATTAGCTCACTACCATCCTCATCTCCTGTAGATTGATTCAAAAAAACATCTCCTCCTGTTAAGCGTGATTCCATATTTTGTATTTCTATTGATTTTATATTAAGCATTTGGGACACTATATCTAACTCTTTTTGACCCATATAGTCTTTAGAGGATTCAAGAATTTGTTTTTTAATTTTCTTAAGGTTAAAAAAAAGTGATTTCTGTGATGCTGTTGAGCCTGTTTTAACTACTGACCAATTTTTTAAAATATAGTCCTGTATAGATGCTCTTATCCACCAAGATGCGTAAGTTGATAATCTAAAATCTTTTGAAATGTCAAATTTGTTTAGTGCATGCATAATGCCTAAAATTCCCTCATGTATTAAATCATCCAAAGGAAGACCATAATTAGAATATTTTCTTGCATAAGAGATTGCTAGTCTTAAGTATGAATTTAAAATTTTTTGTAAAGCAATTTTATCTTCATGATCTTGCCATTTTGCAATAAGTTTAAACTCTTCTTTTTTTTTTAAAATTCCTGCTCTTCGAGAATATTCGATAAGATTATTTGATAATTTGTAATTTCTTTCCTTCATATAACTTTATACGTATAAAAAAGATTTTTGGATTATTTAGATTCAAATAAGTCAAGAATCTCTCCTGAATCATTAAAAATTCCAGTAATTATTTTGGAACTAGACAGGGGCTGCTGAAACAATGAACAAACTATATTATGTTTAGCATTTTGTAATTCATTAAATTCTGAGGATTGGTATCCTCTAACTATTCTTACAAAGCTATTGTAAGGTTTATTAAGAGTAGAGAAATTTTGATATCCCCACCAAAAACAGTCATTTTGGGCAGAAAGAGGGCGAGAAACATCTACCCCTCTATTTAAAAACAATATCTTTTTTGACTCGCTAAAAGCAGCATGTTTAAGGTGGGCAAAATATTGCTTATGTCCGGGAGCTTGCAAAACAGCCTCATTTAATTTTTTTGTCCACTTAGTTATTATTAATGTACCTTGAGAAGAGATATTAAATACTTTTTCTTTATTAAAACCATAAGACTCAATAGTTGCACCCACTCCATGATCAAACATCCATGAAACTATATCTTGAGGATTTGGGGCTGTTTGTAATTGTAATAATTTCAAAAACATTTCTTCCTGTGCCCCTCTTAAAAAAATAATTTTTTTTGGATCTAATAAAAATTTTGCTAATAGTTGATTGCGAAGATCAATAACGCTACTAAGAACCTCTTTTGATTGAGGGCCTAAGCCGATTACATTACCTAAAAAAATTAAATAATCTCCTTTTTTAAAATCTTCTAACAAATGCTTTTTAATAGAACTAAAAGCATCCAATCTTGAGTGGACTGAACCTATCGCCCAAATTTTTTTTGAGTTTTTAATTTCTACAAAATGCGATTCTTTATCCACAAATCTACTTATTATACAATGTCGTTTCTATTTTTTCAGTAGCTTGAAAATAATCTGTTTTTTCAACTGCTGCAACTTCTCTAGCTAAGCGTTCTAATGCCACTTGAAACATTTGTCTTTCACTATAAGATTGTTCTGGTTGACTATTTTTTCGAAATAAATCCCTAACCACTTCACCAATTTTTAATGGATCGCCAGAAAAAATTTTTGCGTCATATTCCTGAGCTCTTCTACTCCACATAATTCTACGAATTTTAGGTTTTAATTTTAAAGTATTAAAAACCTCATCTATAATTCTTTTAGAAGAAATTTTTCTGAGACCAACTTCCTCTTGTTTATCTAAAGGTACACGGATAGTTAGCTTTGCTTGTTCCATTTTGACTACATAAAATTTTGTTTTTATACTTGATATTTCCATTGTTTCTCTTTTAATTATTTCTCCAACCCCATGCTTTGGGTAGACTACTATCTCTCCTATTTTAAATTCATTTATTTTTTTTGCCTTCATTTATTCCCCTGGTTTTTCGGTAAAATATTTTTCATATTTATTTTCTACATTATCCCATTCTTTAGCATCAGAAGGCGGTTCTTTTTTTTCAACAATAACAGGCCATTTTTCAGCATAAATACGGTTTATTTCAGCCCACTTTTCCATATTATCTTCTGTATCTGAATGTATCGCATCTACCGGACATTCTGGTTCACAAACACCGCAATCAATACATTCATCTGGATGAATAACAAGCATATTCTTTCCTTCATAAAAACAATCTACAGGACACACCTCAACACAATCCATATGTTTGCATTTAATACAATTTTCATCAACAACATAAGTCATTATTTTTATTTATTAATTTTTTCTAATTTTAGTAAAGCTTTTTTCTTAGCGTTTCCAGAGTCTACATCAGATATATATAGGAGGCCAGATAATCGTCTTAACAAATTCGACTCAAAATCATGTAATTTTCCATCCTCAAGAATAATTTCCCACAAAGTTTCTAATAAAAGAATTTTTTTATTATTTGAAAATAATTTATTTATTTGTGAAGTAAATGAGTGAAGTGACTTATTGTTGCCTAGTTCATTTAAACACTTCTTTAATTCTACTTCTACAGAAGTTGGTTCTTCAAGAAAATTATTAATTAATAGATTTGAAATTTTACTTATCTCTAATTGATCTACTTGGCCATCTATATTAGCAGCTTCAACCATTAAACCACATAATAAATTAAGATCAGAGTTAGGATCATTCGATTTTTCTGAAGTTTGTTGAAAGATTTTTTTTAAAGTGTTTATCAATGATTATCCAATCGCAATTTACTACAATTGATCAAAGTAGTTTTTCCAAAACTGCAAAAGGAGAATTAGGATCTGCTTTAATCTTTTTCTTTAAATTATTTATTTTACTATTTGTTCTCATAATTTTTGAGCTTTTTTTAATTGCCAGCTTAATAACATTTTTTTTCTTTATATTAATATTTGTTTTTTTTGAAATTTTAATTTGTTTTTTTTGCCTTAAAAAAAATAATTTTTTTCCATCACCAAGTTTTAAACTATCAAATCCACAAAATTTCAATATATTTTTTAATTGATCAGAATTACATCCAATAGGATTCATCATATCAGAAGACTCAATAAAAGGCCCATATTTAATTTTTTTTCTAGCAAGGAAAAATATTCTTTCAAAAACATCTATGCGTACAGCAAATTTATCAATGCAATGATAGCCAATAGCAGACCAGTAACTATCTAACATTGATATATCAGATACAAATGAAACACGACCATCTTTAGGAAGTGGATATAAATTATTTTCTTTAAATTCATAAAATGTTTTCCATAAAACAGCATTTAATTCCATTGGAAATTTCTTTAATAAATTTGGCATAAAGAAAAATTTTGCACCCATTCTAATTCCTAATCGAGAAATAGAAGCCTTATCATGTTCATTCATATTTTTTATTGTAACATTGTGTTCGTTAATTTCCATTGTACCCAATGAATTAAAAACATTAAATACAATAGCCCTCACTTCTGAGCTGATTGTTTCATCAATATTCACTGAAAGAGGATTTAAAATCAAAGAAATTTTTTCATCTATCCACTGTTGAAGTTTTGATGATATTAAAATTTTTTTATTTGAATCTAAAAATTCAGTATTAAATGTTTCAGCTTTAGGTGAAAAAATATTAATTCCTTTTTTTAAAAAACCAACTGGTTCATCACCCCAATATAACTGAATAGAGTCATTTCCTTTTAAAGAGTGAATATCGCCTAGATTTATAGAATCCTTAGGGGCTTTTAAAAAAATATTAATTTTTTCTTCTATCATTGATCTAATGGATTTTTTAACATGTGTGAGAGAAAATAAAGATTTTGAATTTGATATATCTAATTTTAGATCAAAACCATTAATATATCCATAATTTTGTCCATTTAATTTTATAGTTTTTGTCTCATCGACCTCAACTATTGCTTTTTTACCTTTATTTTTTGAATTAAGAAAAAAACTTGCTGAAAAATCAACAAATCTATTAGTTAAAGATTTATGTAAACGATCAGATAAATTGTTTTCAATTTCATGGGTCTTATCTTGCCAAAACTGATAATCTCCAATCCATTTAGATTGATTAGATATGTAGGTCCAAGTTCGTATGTTTGCAATTTTAATAGATAGCTCTTCTATCCCTCCATCATAATTTTCTAATATCAATATTCTTTTTTGTAACCATTTTTCATCAAGAATATTATCATTATTTATTAAAGTTAAAAAAATATTCTTTAATAATTCTATATAAGAATCATTAAAAATTTTTTGAAAATCAGGTATACGACAAACATTCCATAATAGGCTAATTGATATAGAATTATTTAAATATGGAATAATGTTTGGATCTTTTGATAGGGATCTAAAATTAATTTCATCCTCAGCATTTTTTTTATGTATAAAAATATTATTAGTAGGAAGTTTTTTAAAAGAATTAATAACAGACTCTATAGTGTCAAAATTAATATTTGAATTACGCCAGTAAATTTTTTTTATATTCTCAAATTGATGATTCTCAATAGATTGGATAATTATAGGATCTAAATTTCCTATATTTTTTAAATAGCTGAATGTACCCTCATTAAAATGCCTTCCAGCCCTTCCTGCAATTTGCCCCAACTCTGCCGTTGATAAATCTCGAGTATATCTCCCATCAAACTTTTGTAAGGCTGAAAATGATACGTGGTTGATATTTAAATTTAAACCCATGCCAATTGCGTCAGTAGCCACCAAATAATCAACCTTTTTATCTTCATAGACTTCCATTTGTGCATTACGTGTACGGGGGCTTAATGAACCTAAAACCACTGCTGCCCCACCTTTATAAGTTCTTAAGGATTCCGCTATTTCATAAACAGAATTTATATTAAAGGCTATAATGGCTGAACGGGGACCTAATTTTGATAAACTTTGTTTGGGTAAAAAAGATAATCGTGAAAAACGATTACGTTTTTGAATAATTATTTGTGGGAATAGATTCAGTAATATTTTTTCAATAGTTTCTGATCCTAAAAAAATAGTCTCAAACACTCCTCGCAAATTTAGAATACGATCAGTAAAAATATGCCCCCTTTCATAATCCGCTGCCAATTGAACTTCATCAATTGCCACACATTCCACTTCTTTATTTAAAGGCATAGATTCGACAGTACAAAAATAATATTGTGGCTTTTTTGGTAAAATTTTTTCTTCTCCGGTTATTAATGCCACCTTTTCAACTCCAAGCTGTATTACTGCTTTATCATAATTCTCTCTCGCTAAAAGTCTTAAAGGAAATCCAAAAATTCCTGATTTATAGGAAACTAATCTCTCGAAGGCTAAATAAGTTTTTCCAGTATTGGTAGGTCCAAGAATACCCAATAAGTTATTATCTTTTGTTCGCACTAATAATGCTGTTTAAGAAGATTTTTTAACTATTGAATTGAGAACATATTGTAAAATTCCTCCAGCCTTAAAATAATCAAGTTCTTTCAAAGTATCAATACGACACTTCAAGTTTATTTTTTTTGAAGAATTTTTCCCACTAATCTGACAATGCATTATTTTACTAGGAATTATCTTATTCATTTCCATTATAGTAATTTTTTCACTTCCGGTTATTAATAAATTTTTTCTGTTTTCATTTTTTGTAAATTCAAGAGGTAAAACACCCATACCAATTAAGTTAGAACGATGTATTCTCTCAAATGATTCAGCGATGACCGCTCTTATTCCTAATAAACGAGTTCCTTTTGCAGCCCAGTCACGTGAAGATCCAGTCCCATATTCTTTGCCCGCAATTACGATTAAAGGAATTAAATGAGTAGCATACTCCATAGCTGCATCATAAATTGGCATATTTTTATTATTAGCGTAACAATGTGTAATTCCACCCTCAGTATTAGGAATAATTTCATTTCTTATTCGAACATTAGCAAAAGTACCCCTCATCATTATTTCATGATTACCTCTACGTGATCCATAGGAATTAAAGTTTTCTTGATTAATTTGTCTTATTGACAAATATGAACCAGCGGGACTATTCTCTTTAATTGCACCAGCTGGTGAAATATGATCGGTTGTTACACTATCACCCAACAAAGCTAAAATCCTAGCTTCTTTAATATCTTCTTCTGTTTGGTCTGAATTTTTTTCAAAAAAAGGAGGATGTTTTATATAAGTGCTCATATCATTCCATTCATATGTATCCTTTGAAACTGTTTTAATAGAAGCCCAATTTTTATCTCCTTTGTATATTTCTGCATATCTAGACACAAACATTTCCGAAGACAATGAGGAATGAAGAGTCGATTCTATCTCTTTTGTTGTTGGCCACAAGTCTCGTAAAAAAATTTCCTTACCATTTTTTCCTATCCCAATGACATCTTTCTGAATATTAATATGAATACTACCTGCTAACGCATAAGCTACAACTAAAGGTGGTGAAGCTAAATAGTTTGCCTTTATTTCCTGATGAACCCTTCCCTCAAAATTTCTATTTCCAGATAATACAGAGCAAACAGATAGTTTTTTATAATATATTTCTTTTGAAATCCATTTATCTAGAGGGCCTGAATTACCTATACAAGTTGTACAACCATAACCAACTAAATTAAATCCAATCTTATTTAAGTACTCAGATAAATTTGATTTATCCAAATAATCACTAACAACTTTACTGCCTGGAGCTAAGCTAGTTTTTACCCAAGGTTTTGTTTTTAATCCTAACTCTACAGCCCTCTTTGCAACTAATCCTGCAGCAATCATCACACTTGGATTAGATGTATTTGTGCAACTAGTAATTGCTGCGATAACTATGTCTCCAGATTTTAATTCATTTTCTAGTCTATTATTGTTTGAGTTTTTATTTGCAATAGAAGTAAATGATCGAGGAACATCTTCTAGAAAAATTTTATCTTGTGGTCTTTTAGGCCCAGCAACAGATGCTTTTACTTGTGTTAGATCAAATTCTATTAATTCATCAAAATTCGGATTATAATTTTTTTCATACCAAAGCTTTTGAATTTTTGTATATTTTTCTACTATTGCTAAATGTTGGTTGTCTTTTCCTGTTAAACAAAGATAGTTAATAGTTTCTTTATCTGTAGGAAAAAAACCACAAGTAGCACCATACTCAGGCGCCATGTTCGATATAGTAGCCCGATCAGCTAATGTTAAATTTGCTAATCCATTGCCAAAAAATTCTACAAACTTGCCAACAACGCCATGCTTACGTAATTTTTCAGTAATAGTTAAAACTAAGTCAGTAGCTGTTATACCTTCTTTTAGAGATCCAGAAATATTAAAACCTAAAACTTTTGGAACATTCATTGATATAGGTTGCCCTAACATGGCCGCTTCAGCTTCTATACCACCAACTCCCCACCCTAGAACAGAAAGGGCGTTGACCATAGTTGTGTGACTATCAGTTCCAACAACTGTATCAGGATAAATATAATTTTCTCCATTTAATTGGGTTAACCATATACTTTTGGCTATATTTTCTAGATTTACTTGATGACAAATACCAGCGCCAGGAGGAACTAAATAAAAATTATCAAAAGAATTTTGACCCCATTTTAAAAACTCATACCTTTCTTTATTGCGATGAAATTCTTTTTTTACATTATCACTATATGCTTTTGAATTTCCAAATTTATCAACCATTACAGAATGATCAATAACTAAATCTACTCGAGAAAGAGGGTTAATTTTTCTTGGATCAATATTTCTAGATTTAAGCGCATCTCTCATAGCAGCTAGATCTGCAATAGCAGGAACACCAGTAAAATCCTGCATTAATACCCTGGTTGGAAAAAAAGCTATTTCAAAAGATTGGTTTTTTTTTAATAACTTTGAGCATAAACTAGTTATCATCTTTTGATTAATTAATTCACCATCTTCGTTTCTAATTAAATTTTCTAGTAATATTTTTATGCTGTTTGGAATAGATGAAAGGTTAAAATTAAAATGCTTAGCAAGTATATTTAAGTCAAAATATATATATTTTACATCATTTATTTCGATCTCGGAGCGTGTTTTAAAAGTATTAATTGATTTCATAGGATTAAAAAATTTCAAAAACTCTTTTTAATAATTATTCTAAATATTATGTCATGAAGGTAAAGTATAGAGAAAACTTAAATAAGTTATTAGAAAACAGCGAAAAAATAACTTTCTTTTTTATTTAATATATTTTTAAATTTTTTTTTAATAACTATTTATGTTTTTTAAATTTATTTTAGATAGGTTTAAGATGAAATTAGAAATATTACTATATCATTGACTTTTTCCGTAAGTTTTGGGAAAAATGGAAAGCCTTTTATGTTTATCACTTTATTGAAGTGATGATGGAGGGAGGTTCCTCCACTTTAACCCATTACAAGGAGCATCAAATGGCAAAGAAGAAAAAGAAGGCAGCTAAAAAGAAAGCTGCACCAAGAAAAAGAAAAGCTGCACCTAAAAGAAAAAAAGCAGCACCTAAGAAAAAGAAAGCTGCACCTAAAAGAAAAAAAGCAGCACCTAAAAGAAAAAAAGCAGCACCTAAGAAAAAGAAAGCTGCTCCTAAGAAGAAGAAAAAGGCTGCTAAAAGAAAAAGATAGTTTCATTTTCTCTTTTAAAAGAAAGCTAGATATAAGTTTTCTTTTTCTTAAAAATAGAGATTTTTTCTCTCAAAAAACGGGGTCTTTTGCCCCGTTTTTTTTATTATTGTTTCATTGCAATAAAGACTTTAAGGACAAAATTCATGTTACTCGCTAACAACATCTCATTTAAAAGAAATACAAAAATAATATTAGATAATATTAATTTAACTCTTTCCCCTAGAAAAATTATCCATGTTACTGGAAACAATGGATCAGGAAAAACTACATTACTAAAAATATTAACCTGTATTCTTGAGCCATCAGTAGGGCAGGTTTTTTGGAATGGTAAGAAAATAAAAAAAGACCCCTTTAATTTTTACAAAGATGTAACACTTATTATGGATAAACAAACTTCCAATTTAACATTAACTGTTAAAGAAAATATTTTATTCTGGAAAAAGCTTTTTTCATCATCAATAAACATGAAAGAGATTGATTCTATTTTAGATTTACTTTCCCTTAGAGAATATAATAATACATTAACCAGTAATTTATCTTACGGAGAAATAAAAAAACTTGAATTATCCCGCTTAGTTATAGAACAAAAAAAATTATGGGTTTTAGATGAGCCATATTTAGGACTTGATAACCATTCTACAAATCTTATTAATCAAACTTTAATTAATCATATTAAATCAGATGGGATGGTAATATTTTCTTCACATTTTTCTCCTAATGTTCCTAATTTAGAAATATTGCATTTAGAAAATTATGCGTAGTATAAATTCTATCCTAGCTTTATTCTCAAGAGAATTTCTTATAACATACCGTAATTTTGCTGATATACTTAGTATTTTCTTGTTCTTTTTATTGGGTATCATGATTTTTGTTTTTTCTATTGGTCCAAATAGTGAAATTTTTAATCAAATTGGAATAGGAATTATTTGGACTCTAATTTTGTTTAGTAATAATTTAACTTTAAGAAAATTTTATCAAGATGATTTTAATGATGGAAGTATAATTTTATTTCATATGAGCGGTCTTTCTTACGAAATTATTGTTTTAATTAAACTGATTGCTATTTGGTTATTTTTTCAAATACCTTTTTTTATTATTATTCCTATTGCTACCATTCTGCTTAATATAGAAATTTTTAATATAAAAATAATTTTTTTAAGTTTTTTAATTGGCTCACCCATACTAACTTCGATTGCTTCAATTTCAGGGTCCATGAACTTACTAAATAATAAAAATTTTGCTATAGGAAGCCTAATTGTAATGATTTTAAGTATACCAATTATAATTTTTAATGTCGGGATGATAAATGCATCAGAAGAAGTTATAAAAGCTCAATTAAGTATTTTATTAGGAATTTTATTTTTTTTCTTAGCAATTACCCCTTGGATTAGTGCAGCTTGCATTAAACTAGCTCTACAAAATAAATAGTATGAAATTTCTCATTAATCCTAATCGTTTTAATAAATTTAGTGATTTAATCTTAAAGCCATTTATTTTTATAAGTATTTTTTTATTAATCCTGGGTTTGTTTTTTGCTTTTTATTTATCTCCCAATGATTATCAGCAGGGTTCAACAGTGCGAATTATGTATATTCACGTCCCTTCTGCCTGGCTAGCTCTATTAACTTTTTTAATCATGACAATTTATAGTATTGTGGGGTTAACCTTTAAAATCCCTTTTAGTTTTATTATTACTTCGGCAATTGCCCCAATTGGCGCAACCTTTACCGTAATTTGTTTAATAACAGGATCTCTTTGGGGAAAGCCTATGTGGGGTACATGGTGGGTTTGGGATGCAAGATTAACATCAGTTGCCATATTATTTTTTGTATATCTTATTGTAATATTTCTAAAAAATTCATTTACTAATATTCTTTTGGGTGAAAAAATTACGGCTATTTTTGTTATTGTCGGATCTATTAATCTTCCAATTATTAAGTTTTCTGTTGATTGGTGGAATACTTTGCATCAGCCAGCCAGTATAAGCAAACTATCCGCATCCTCTATTGATCCAAGTATGTTGCGACCTCTCATAATAATGACAGTTGCCTTTACTTTTATTGGTCTTGTTATTGCTATACTTCGAATTAAAGCCGAAATTCTGGACAGAAAAATAGATAAGTAGATTTGGGAGTATAAGTTTACCTCAGATTGATTACTATAAAGAAATATATTTGATAAAAGGCTCTAATGTATTTTTGGTATGTTTTTTCATCTTATGGCATATGTTTTATTTTATTATTTCTGCTAATTGCTCATTCCTATATCAAATTAAAAAAACACAAGTAATTTACTTATGACAATTCGTTTTCAACGCCTTTTACTTATTATTTTTTCTCTTATATTTTTAACATTTGCTGTTTTGCTTATTCTTTTTAATTCCAAAAAAAATTTAGTTTTTTTTTATACACCCTCAGAGTTATTAAATTCAAATACTGAAATTAACGATATAATACGCATAGGAGGATTTGTAAAAAAAAATTCCTTTAACAATTTAGGAAATAACCAATATAATTTTATAATTACTGATAATAAAAATTTTTTGAGTGTAACTTACACTGGTTTATTACCAGACTTATTTAAAGAAGAACAGGGGGCTGTAATACAGGGAATATTATTAAAAGATAATATTGTCAATGCATCAAAAGTATTTGCAAAACATGATGAAAATTATATGCCTGAGTCTATTAAAAAACAATTAGAAAACAATCAGTACTGGAAAAAAAAATACGAATGATATCTCTAGTTGGATTTAGTGGGTTATTACTATCTTTTCTTTTTAGTTTAGTAATCATTATTTCATATTTTTTCTATAACAAAAAATACTTAGGGCAAATATTTTATTACTCAATTTATTTAAGTTTTTTTGCAATTATAATATCCTTTGTTTCACTAATTTTTGCTTACGTTAATTCAGACTTTTCAAACTATAATGTTTTTCAGAATTCTCATTCCTCTAAACCTTTAATATATAAAATTAGTGGTACTTGGGGCAATCACGAAGGCTCAATGTTATTATGGTTGGTTATAATGGCATGCTATAATTTCTTTTTTTCATTTAACAAAGAATTAGACAATGACGTAAAAAAATTAACAATTTTTTTTCAAACATCTCTTTATCTATGTTTTACTTTATTTGTTATTTGCACCTCTAATCCTTTTTTACTAAACTCAATTGAAGTTTATGAGGGATTGGGTTTAAATCCTATTCTACAAGATCCATCTTTAGCCATTCATCCTCCAATGCTTTATATCGGTTATGTAGGGTTCTCATTGATCTTGAGTCTATCTCTTGCTGGATTAATATTTAATAAAATTAATATAAAATGGATTAAAACAGCAAAAAATTGGACATTATTTTGTTGGTCAATGTTAACAGGTGGTATTGCTCTAGGTTCTTACTGGGCATATTATGAATTAGGCTGGGGGGGATGGTGGTTTTGGGATCCTGTAGAAAATGTTTCTCTTATGCCTTGGATAGCTGGACTTGCATTAGTTCATTCATTAATGATGACCCAGCAAGAACAACTTTTAAAAAGATGGATTGTATTTCTTGCTATATTGTGTTTTTCTTTAAGTATTTTTGGAACTTTTCTTGTCCGATCAGGAATTTTAACCAGCGTTCATACTTTCGCAAGCGATTCTTCTAGAGGAATATTTATTTTAATATTGTTTTTAGTTGTAACTGGATTTTCATTTATTCTTTTTATTTTTAAATCTGAAGATTCACATAAAAAATTAAATTTATTATTTATCAATAAAACGTCAGCTTTAGTTATTAATAATATTGTAATGCTGATAGCATGCTTAACAATATTATTAGGTACAATTTATCCAATAATTATTGAAGTTTTAACTAACAAAAGAATTTCAGTAGGCGCACCATACTTTACCTCTACAGCACTTCCTATATTATTACCTGGTTTTTTATTAATGAGTGTTGCACCAGCTTTATCTTGGCAAACGAATAAACTTCCTAAATTTAAAAGTTATTTTTTAGTTTTTTTTACAATGAGTATTTTAACACTAGTTATAGGGTATTATACAGATTTTAATATCTGGGGTTTTATAGGAATAACTCTAGGTCTAATAATCATAACATCATCAATACTATCAATGTATTATAATTCTATTAAATTTAAATCGAAAAATTTTTTTATTTATAATAATGCATTAATTGCACACATTGGAGTAGGTGTAATGATATTAGGTGTAACCTGCTCTAGTATTTTTCAATCTGAACACAACCAAACATTTGTTTTAAAAGAAACAAAAAAAATAGGCGGATATTCACTTACTTTAGATGAAATAAAAATATCTGATAAAAATAATTTTCAGGAATTATTAGCAATATTTACTCTTTCGAATAGTAATCTTGATCAATCCGTTATAAAACCTGGAAAAAGATATTATCATGTGTCAAAAATTATAACTACAGAGGCGGGCATTTATCATGATTGGTTTCAAGATTTCTATATTGTTTTAGGTGATGAAAAAGAAGGAGAATGGAACGTAAAAATTTATAAAAATCCACTTGTTAGTTTTATTTGGTTTGGAATTATTCTTATGATCTTTTCAGGATTAATAGGGATTAGAAAAGAATGAAAAAGATTATTTTATTTTTACCTCTAATAACAATATTAATTGTATCAAGCTTTTTATTAATCTTTCTTTTACAAAAAAAAGATCCTAATAAACCCCCGAGCGCCCTTTTAAATGAAAACTTACCTGAATTTAAAATAATTAATTTATTTGATCAAACTCAAGTGCTCACTAATAGTGATATAAAAGAAAAAATTGTTTTAATAAATTTTTTTGCTTCTTGGTGCGCTCCATGTAAGCTAGAGCATCCATTATTTTTTGATATCAAAAAACAACATCCAAATTTATATTTATTTGGCATAGGTCATAAAGATAAAGTTATAGATGCTTTGAAATATTTAAATAGAGATGGAAATCCATATGACTATGTGGGAATAGATAACACAGGATTAATAGGTTTAGATTTTGGTGTTTTTGGTTTGCCCGAAACATTTTTAATTAATTCCTCGGGAAAAATTGTTTATAAATATTTAGGACCTCTAACAAAAAAAATTATTAAAAATGAAATTCAACCTCTTATTCAATAAACCTTCTTTTTTATTAGTTCTCTCAATTTTATTTTTCACTCTATTAATAAATAATGTAAATGCAAATATTGAAGATAATTTAAAAAAAATTACTTTAAAGCTTCGTTGCATGACTTGTCAAAATCAAACAATTTATGATTCTGAAGCTGATTTTTCATTAGATATTAAAAAAATTGTTATTCAAAAATTGCAAAATAATGAAACTGAAAAAGAAATTATTAATTTTTTAATTCAACGATATGGAGAATACATTGTTTTTGAACCTCAAATGAATAAACAAAATATTTTTTTATGGTTCTTTCCTTTTGTTATTATGGCTTTATCCTTAGTTTTTTTGATACTTCGAATCAAAAAAAACTAAAAAATAAGACTATTTATTTCATTTTTTATAATTATAATTATAACAAACCTATTGAAATTAATATTTTAGACTTGTACTAACGCAGGTCATTAGGAGGAAATGTGAAAAAATTTATTTTATCTATTGTGGCACTTAGTTTGTTGTGTTTAGCAACAATTTCTAATGCGAAAACTATAAGAATTGGAACTGAGGGTGCATATCCTCCGTGGAATAATTTAAATTCTGCAGGCGAGCTTGAAGGTGCAGAAATTGATTTTGGCAATGAAGCTTGTAAACGTATGGGTGTTGATTGTGAATGGGTTACTCAAGATTGGGATGGCATTATACCAGCTCTGTTGAATGGTAAATACGACATCATAGTTGCTGGTATGTCTATTACTGAAGAGAGGAAAGAAAAAGTTAACTTTACTGACGGATATATGACTGATGGAGCTCGCTTTGCAGTTTTAAAGGGTAGTGGTTTAGAAAATATGACAATCGCAGGAATGGATAAAGTTAATCTAAACGGTGCAGGAGGTAAAGAACAAGCAGCCATTGGTCAATTAAATGCTGCTTTGCAAGGCAAAACTGTTTGTGTTCAATCAGCTACTATTCACCAAAACTACTTAGAAAAACATATGGCTGGTGTTGTAGAAGTTAAGCTTTATCAAAGCGTAGACGATACAAACTTAGATTTAATTGCAGGAAGATGCGATGCAATTTTAGCAGATGTTGGCTCTACTATTGATTATATGGCAACTGATGTTGGTGCTAACGTAGCTTTCACCGGACCTACTTTTTCTGGTGGAGTTTTTGGAGATGGTGTTGGTGGAGCAATAAGGAAGGAAGATACTGAAATCCTTGAAATGTGGAATGCAGTAATTGCTGAAATGCTTGCTGATGGATCTTTGTCAGAAATTACAAAACAATGGTTCGGGCGCGACATCTCTATGTAATTTATCTTAAAAATGATTAAGATAAGGAGCGGCTTTTGCCGCTTCTTTTTTTATGCTTAGATTTGATTTATTAATATTTGGTGATGCAGGTTGGGGAGATGAATTATTAATTTCCAGCTTTATGACTATTTTAGTTAGTTTAAGTTCTATGGGTTTAGGAATTTTTATTGCTATTTTTGCAACATGGGCAAAAGTATCAGGAAATATTTTTACAAGAATGGTTGCGAATTTTTATACAACTGTCATCAGAGGCATACCAGAACTTCTAGTAATTTATTTAATATTTTTTGGCGGCAGTGCTAGCATTATGTACGTGGCTAAAATATTTGGATATCATGGGTATATAGAACTTAATGCTTTTACAATGGGAACAATAAGCATCGGCCTCATATCCGCTGCATATTCAACAGAAGTATTTAGAGGTGCTTACAGTATTGTAAGTAAAGGACAAGCTGAAGCTTCTCACTCCTTAGGATTATCCAAATTCCATACTTTTTATAAAGTTTTGGCCCCACAAATATTAAAACATGCACTGCCCGGTCTAGGAAATGTTTGGCAAATCACATTAAAAGATACAGCCTTAGTTTCTGTGACAGGGTTAGTTGAAATTATGCGACAATCAAGAATAGCCTCAAATGTTTCACATTCTCCACTAACATTTTGTTTAAGTGCCGCTTTATTATATTTAATATTAACTACTTTTTCTTCGAAAGTATTTAACAAATTAGAGGATTATTCAAACAGAAATAACGTAACAACATAATGAACTTTGAATTAATATATAATAATTTTTTTATCATACTTTCAGGTCTTGATGAAACCTTAGAGCTAGTGATTATTTCTTTAAGCTTAGGTTTTATTATAGCCATTCCTTTTGCACTTGCGAGAGCGTCTTCTATTAAAATATTATCACAAAGTGTATATTATTATGTTTTTGTAATTAGAGGCACCCCTCTACTAGTTCAGATATATTTAATATATTATGGACTTGGTACGATTCAATTTGTTAGAGAAAGCTTTCTTTGGTTTTTTTTAAAGGATCCTTTTTTTTGTGGTGTCCTCGCCTTAGTAATAAATACAGTTGCCTATACTGCTGAAATATTTAGGGGTGGTATTCAATCAGTATCAAAAGGACAAATTGAAAGTTGCAAATCACTAGGAATGAGCAGATTTATAATGTATTTAAAAATTATTTTACCTTGTGCCTTTAGACAGGCCTTACCTGGGTATGGTAATGAAATGATATTAATGGTTAAATCTACATCATTAATAAGTTTAATTACTATTATGGAAATGACGGGTTTAGCTAGAAATATCATGTATAAAAACTATGCGCCGGTAGAAGCTTTTCTGGCGGCAGGATCAATTTATCTTTTTTTAAATTTTTTAGTTGTACAATTTATTAAATTTCTTGAGTGGAAATACAATCCTCACTTGCGAATTAAAGCATAGTATTTATATGAGAATTATATGAATTCATTGCTAGGTCTCATAATTCAAATTATTAATCTTTATCAATTTATTTTACTAATTTATATTATCGCAACTTGGTTAATTAGTTTTAATATAGTTAATACTTCTAATCGCCTGGTTTATGTTGTTATGAATGCTTTGTATCGCTTATGTGAACCAAGCTTACGATTTATTAGACAATATCTTCCAAACTTAGGTTCAATTGATATTTCTCCTGTAATTGTTTACTTATTATTATGGTTTGTAAAAAGTTTATTAATTGAATATTGGCCGAGGTATTAATGACAAAAATTATAAATGGAAAAGAAATTGCTCAAAACCTTCGTGAGTCTTTAAAAAAAGAAATTAGCGAATTAAAAAATATACATAATGCAGTTCCAGGACTTGCTGTAGTACAGGTAGGAAATGTTACAGCTAGTAGTGTTTATGTTAAAGCAAAAACTAAAAGTGCTAATGAAGTAGGTATAGAAGTAATTGATCATCATTTAGATGAAAAAACAACACAAGTACAATTATTAGATTTAATAAATCAACTTAATAATCAAAATAACGTTAATGGAATTTTAGTACAACTACCTTTACCAAAACATATACATGAACAAACAATCCTTGACTCTATCCATCCAGACAAAGATGCCGACGGTTTTCATCCCCTAAATGTTGGTAAACTATCAATTGCAAGTCATAATGATGAAAATCTACTTATTCCTTGCACACCTTATGGTTGCCTTTTAATGTTAAAAAGTTTGAATATTAATCTTTCTGGAAAAAATGCTGTTGTCATTGGACGATCTAATATTGTAGGTAAACCAATGGCGCAATTATTAATCAAAGAATCATGTACTGTAACTGTTGCACATTCTAGAACTAAAGATTTACCTAATGTATGTAAAAATGCAGACATACTTGTTGCGGCTGTTGGTAGACCCGAAATGGTTAAAAGCGAATGGGTTAAAGAAGGAACTATTGTAATTGATGTAGGTATAAACCGTATTGAAGTTGAAATAAATGGTGAAACTAAAAATAAACTTGTTGGTGATGTAGATTATATTGAGGTTGAAAAAAATGCTTCAGCAATAACTCCAGTTCCCGGTGGTGTAGGCCCTATGACAATTGCATGTTTGCTTAGAAATACAACAATTGCTTTTAAAAACGCTAATAAGTAACTTATTTAAAAAAATTAAAATATTATTTTAAATATTTTACAAAGAGATCCCTCCACATTTCTGAAATATTTAATATACTAAAGTTTTGATCAACATATCCCTTACCAAGTTTAGCTTTTTTTATTGCAAGAGGTTTGTTTTCCAAAACCCATGCAACTCCTTTGCCTAGATCGCCAATAAAACAATAATCTTTAAATTCTCTAGTAAAAGGCATATCGGATGTAATTACAAATCTTCCCATACTCATTGAATCTGTAATTCTATTTTGTGTTTTAACAATTCTTTTTTTATCATTAGGATAAGGTATGATAACAATATCTGACTTAATTACTTCCTTATCCATATCAGGTTTCCACTCAATACAATTTAAATTAATTCTATTTAAAAATTTTTTATCTACATTTATTAAAATTCTATCTTTAAATGTTGTTATAACTTTTAAATTTAGTTTAAGATTGGATGAATACAGTTCGAGCAAACCATAATCTAGTAAAGTATCATGGTTAGTTGAATTTCCAAACCATACAATTTCAAGCGGTTCTCGAATTTTCTTAATTGATTCGTTATGAGTGAATCTTATACAATCAGGTATTATTTCAGATTCAATATTTAAATTTTTTTTTATATAATCTGATGCAGCTTTTGTTTGTAAAATTACTTTATCAACATTTTGAGCTAAAATTAATTTTATTTTATTTTGTTGTAAATTCCAATCATCTTCATTAGATAAATTCCAATCTGGAAGAGGGATTAACACTTTAATATTTCTTGATTTTGCTTCTTTTATTAAAGAAAGTACCCCAGATGGATTTCCTATTACTTTTCCCAAAACAATAAGTTTGGGCTTAAATTTATCTAGTGTTTTTATTGGATCAAAATGATTTAAAAAAATTATCATTCTTATTCCAAGTTTTTTTGCAGGTAAAATTCCGTTTACTATATTGCTAGCTATACCTCCTGGATTCTCATTACAAAATACCCACAAAATATCATCAGAATTCATAGTTTTTTACAATATTAATAAAAATTATTTAAATTTATTTCGTAATCTTAAAGAATTAATCTTTATAAAACCTTCTGCATCTTTTTGATCATAATCTCCTTTTTCATCAAAAGAAACTAAGGATGCGTCGTATAAACTTTTGTCTGATTTTCTTCCGGTTATAATGGTATTGCCTTTGTAAATTTTTAACCTAACTTCACCATCAACATTTTTTTGTGTTGAATCAATTAAATTTTGTAACGCTCTTTTTTCAGAAGAAAACCATAAACCATTGTAAATAATTTCTGCATATCTTGGCATCAATTCATCTTTGAGATGTGCCTCACCTCTATCTAAAGTAATACTCTCCAAAGCACGACGTGCAGTTAAAAGAATGGTACCTCCAGGTGTTTCATAGATTCCTCTAGATTTCATTCCTATAAATCTATTTTCAACTAAATCAATACGACCAACACCATGTTTTCCAGCAATAGTATTTAATAAAGATAAAATTTCATGAGCCTTATGTGTCTTATCATTTACTGCCACTGGATCGCCCCCTTTAAATGTAATCAATAAATCTTCAGCCTGATCAGGAGCATCTAAAGGAGAGATTGTTCTTGAATAAACATGTTCAGGTGCTTCTATCCATGGATCTTCTAATATTTTTCCTTCAGATGAGGTGTGAAGTAAATTTGCATCAGTACTAAATGGAGCTTCTCCTCTTTTATCCTTAGGCACAGGAATTTGATATTTTTCAGCAAAATTAATCAATTGATTGCGAGAGTCAAGCTCCCAATCTCTCCATGGTGCAATAACATTAATTAATGGATTATTGGCATAATAACCAAGTTCAAAGCGTACTTGGTCATTTCCTTTGCCTGTAGCTCCATGTGCCACTGCATCTGCTCCCACTTCCTCTGCAATTTCTATTTGTCTTTTAGCGATTAGTGGTCGTGCGATAGCTGTACCAAGCAAATAAGAGCCCTCGTACAAAGTATTTGCTCTAAACATAGGGAATACATAATCTCTTACAAATTCTTCCTGAAGATTTTCTATGAATATTTCTTTTACACCTAATGATTCTGCTTTTTCCCTAACTGGATTAAGCTCCTCTCCTTGACCTAAATCAGCAGTAAAGGTAACAATTGGACAACCATACTTAATTTGTAACCATTTTAATATTACGCTTGTGTCTAAACCTCCAGAGTAAGCAAGAACAATTTTCTTCGGCATATCTTAACAGTCTTTAAAAAGTTTATTATAAGCAGCAGTAAAACCATTTAGAGTATATATATCTTTAGTTTTAGTACCTCTTGATGACTCCCCCACAACACTAAGCTCCAACCCCTTTTTCATAGCAAAAATAACTTTATTATCATCATTTGTCCAAGCTGTATCATCTTCAGAATAAAAATTAAAATTAGATTTATCAATAATCACACTTACTTTCAGATCTTTTTTATATGGATATCCAGCAGATATTTGGACAATAGCATCTTTACTGTGATTAAGCCTATAAACTAAAATATAGGTATCGCCTCTTTTTTTACCCTCAGGCATATCAATTTTATTTGGAGCACTTCCTATATAACAATAATCAGAATCTTTAACAAATTCCCACATTCCTTTTTTAATTTCTGCAAAAGACTCGAAAGAAAATGTATTTATTAAAATTATAACTAATAAAAAAAGGTAATTTTTCATAATATATTTGTATAACATTCATTATACCATTCTATAATAGGTTGGAAGATCAAGGATTAAAAAAATTAATATTTAAGTTTATGAACAATTCAGAATTAAAAGAACTAATTATTAAAATTACTAAAACAAAAGATAAAAACGCATTTAGTAAAATTTTTTATTATTTTGCCCCCAGAATAATTGGCTATCTCATTAGTTCCGGAACTAATAAGGAAATATCGGAAGAAATAACCCAAGAAGTTTTAAGTAATGTGTGGCAAAAAGCCTATCAATTTGATCAAAAAAAAGCGAATGTAAGTACCTGGATTTTTACTATTGCTAGAAACAAAAGGATTGATCGAATTCGTAAAAATGAAAATCCAACTTACAATTCTATTGATCTGATTAATACGCTTTATCCAAGTGATAATGAAAAAAACCAAGAATTACAGGAAAAAATAGATGAAATTTTATCATCATTAAATAAAAATGAGAAAAAATTAATAAAAATGAACTTTTTTGAAGGAAAAACACACAAAACTATTTCTGAAGTACTTAAAATCCCCCTGGGTACTGTTAAATCTAGAATTAGGGGTATTTTGCAAAAAATAAAAAATTCAGATTTAGGATAATTTAATAAATCACATTGATTTAAAACAATCATAATATATCTAATATGATAATGCATAAAGAAAAATCTGATAAAATTACGACTAAGAACTTTGAACTTGAAATTTCTCAAGATACGATTAAATCTAAAATTCATGATAGTTTACAAAATAATACAATATTTATAATATGCTAAACTCATCAGCCCTAAAAAATGAACTTATATTTCATTATGCTGCAGGAACAGCCAGTATTGCTAAATCTTTAATGGCATCAACTTATCTTTTTCTAAATTCAAGCGAAACTCAAATTTATCATAAATTCGAAAACTATTGTGGTGAAGAACTTAAAAACTCTCCACTTATACAACCAACAAAACTAAAAATGGAAAATTGTATTAACGATAATAATGAAGAAATAGTTAATTTTGATATTAGTAAAAAAAATCCTATAAAAAAATTTATTTCATCCTATTCTAATTTGAAGTGGAAAAAAATATATAAAGGTTTTTATGAATATTCATTAAATCTATCAAAAAAAGATGATGCTAAACTAATCAAAATGGATCCTGGAACCTCAGTTCCATTACATACTCATAATGGAAAAGAATATATTCTTATTTTAGAAGGAAGTTTTCATGATGAATATGGTACATACTCTGAGGGCAATCTTCAAATTAATGATTCAAAAATAAAACACACACCGATTGCTTGCAATAAACATGGATGTATTTGTTTAACAATTACTGAACAAGAATTAGTTTTTTTTGGTCCATTCGGACCTATTCTCAATTTATTAACGTTTGTTAAATCCTTTTTTATTTTAAATAAATAAATTTCAAAGAGACATCAAAATCAATTTATGCCATTACAGAGTATGGCAAAGATAATAACATATGTAACTCGAGGTAAAATTATTGAAAGCGTCCATGAATCAAAATGTGTAATCAAAGATTATGATTATAAAACAATTTTTACCACCAATAATGATAATGATTTAGTTTATCCTAGATCTGCAATTAAAATATTTCAAGCAATCCCTTTTATTAATTCTAAGGCTTATAAAAAATTTCAATTGTCTGAAGAGCAAATTGCAATTTCTTGTGCTTCCCATTATGGGGAAAAAGAACATTTAAAGATTTTAAATAAATGGATCAATAAAATTAAAATAAATAAAATTCATCTGCAATGTGGAATTCACAATCCTCTCAATATTAATTCATCTAATGAACTATTGTTAAGTGGTGCAAAACCCCATCAGCTGCATAATAATTGTGCAGGTAAACATCTAGGCATGATTTCAGGCTGTTTAACAAATGGAATGAGTATTAAGAATTATATTAATATGAATCATCCTTATCAAAAATTAATAAGAAACTATTTAGAACAATTTACTGAAACTAAAATTACAAATAAACAAAAAGGGGTAGATGGATGTAGCGCTCCTCAATATGCTTTTCCTTTAAAAAATCTCTCTATTTCAATGATAAATTTAATTAAACACTTTAGAGAAGATATGGCTTGTTCTGATGAAATTAATTTACTTTTAAAAGCTATTGCAAAATATCCTTACTTAACAGGCAGTAGAATAAAATACGATAGCCAGTTAATGGTAGCAACAAAAGGTAAAATTTTTTCAAAGTGGGGTGCTGAAGGAGTTCTATTATTTGCACATAAGGAAAAAAAAATTGGTGGCGTAATTAAAGTTAAAGATGGTAATGAAAGAGCAATACCATCAATAGCAAATGAAATATTAAAAAAACTATCTCTAATCAATAAAAAAGAAGCGAAGGTATTATCAAAATGGAGTAATCAAACATTACTGAATCACGCTAAAATAAAGATTGGAACAATTTATACTCAGCTTACATAAAAAATTATCAAATATTATAAAGGTAAAAAGGTTTCAAGTATTGATATATACATTAATTATTAAATGCTTTGTAAGGAATGAAATGGATAGTGTAGTAGAAAATGAGATAACTGAATTCATATCGAATAAAATTATAACTGGTAGAAAAATAATTTCTAAAGCATTTAATATGAGGTGTGAAAAAATTATTTTGAATAACAATCAAATTATTATAGCAAAATATTATAAAAAACAAAATACAAGCTTTAATTCTATTGTTAGTGAAACTAATTCTTTAATATATTTATTAAAAAGATTTCCAACTCTTTTTCCATCTATCAAATATTATTCTAAAAATTTACTAATTATTGATTTTATTGAACACAACAACATTAAAAATGTAAATTATCAAAAAATTTTAGCAAATGAAATATTGAAAATTCATAGTATTAAAAATGACAAATATGGTTTTGATTTTGATGCACAAATAGGAGGTTTGAAGCAACCTAATCAATATGATTCAAACTGGATAAATTTTTTCCGCAATAAAAGACTAAATATGATTTTTGAAAAAATTAATGAATCAAACTATATGCCAAAACACATAAATAAAAAGATAGAAATTTTATTAAAAAATTTAGAAGATTATTTACCTAAAAATCCAAGAATAAGCCTTCTCCATGGAGACTTATGGTCTGGAAATATTCTTTTTCATAATGGTAATTTAGTTGGATTAATTGATCCTGGAATTTATTTTGGTCATAATGAATTAGAAATTGCTTATCTTACATGGTTTAAATTTATAAATAAAAAGTTTTTAAATATTTACTCTGAGGTAATAAACATTGATAAGAATTTTTCTAGATATGAACCAATTTATCAATTGTACTTCAGTTTATTGAATATATATTTGTGGGATAAAAAATATATTAATGATACTGAATCTTTATTGAATAAATTATTCTAAACGCAGGGATTGGGATCAGATAGATGAATATCTTCAATTTCATTCAAAACTTCCTTAGACAAAGTTAAATTAATACTATCAATATTTTCTTTTAATTGATTCATTGTTGTTGCTCCAATAATATTGCTAGTTACAAATGGTCTATCATTTACAAAAGCATTAGCAAAAGTAGATGGCGCTATATTATATTTTTTTGATAAATTGACATATTTTGAAATAGCTATCTCACCTCTCTCTGTATGATGTCGATCAAAATTTCTTGGCCATAATGTATAACGAGCATTCTTTGGACTATTATCAATATATTTGCCACTTAATCTTCCACCAGCTAAAGGAGAATAAGCTAGTAAACCACATTTCTCTCTTATGGCAACCTCAGAATTAGCTATATCAAAAACTCTATTAACTAAATTATAAACATTTTGAATAGACATCATCCCAGGTAAATTCATTTCTTTAGCTTTTTGTAAAAACTTCATAACTCCCCAGGGAGTTTCATTGGATAAACCAACATATCTTATTTTTCCTGCTTTAACGTGCCGATCTAAATTTTCTAAAACTTCTTGAATTTGAGTCCATTCGTTATCGTGAGGGTCATATTCAAAATCAAGCTTTCCAAACTTAGGGACTTTTCTTTCTGGCCAATGCAACTGATATAAATCAATATAATCAGTTTTTAATCTTTTTAAACTCGATTCTATTGCTAGGTCAATATTCTTTTTATCAAACTTTAATTTATCATTACCTTCTCTGATCCATGAAATTCCATTACCAGAAATTTTTGAAGCTAAAATTATTTTTTCACGATTTTTCTTTTCTTTAAGCCAATTGCCAATTATTTCTTCTGTTTTTCCATACGTTTCTTTTCTTGGCATAACTGCATATAATTCAGCGGTATCAAAAAAATTAATCCCTTTTTCAACAGCATAATCCATTTGGTCAAACCCGTCTTTTTGAGAGTTTTGTTCTCCAAAAGTCATAGTTCCCAAACAAATTACACTTACATCTAGTTCAGTTTTTCCTAATTTTCTGTATTTCATAAAATTTTTAATGTAAATTATCTTGAATTTGACAAATTTATAGCGATATTAGACATAATTAAAAGGAGAATTTATGGCTTTAGACTTTAATCAACGATCTTTTACTAAAACAGCCGATCAGGTAACTATTGATGAAGGCTTAAGAGCTTATATGCTTAAGGTTTACAACTACATGACAACGGCTCTTTTGCTTACTGGGTTGATTGCTTATTTTTTTGGTAAAGCATCTATTGTGACTGGTAATGAAGGACAAATAATTGGTTTCACTTCTATTGGAGCATTATTATTTGGATCTCCTCTTAAGTGGGTTGTTATGCTGGCCCCCCTCGGTTTTGTTTTTTATTTAAGTGCTAAAATAAATAAAATGAGTATTTCTGCTGCTCAAATTACTTTTTGGATGTTTGCATCAATTATGGGTTTATCTTTGGCATCAATATTTATTCAGTTTACAGGAGCATCAATAGCTCGTGTATTTTTTATTACATCAGGAACTTTTGCTGCAATGAGTTTATACGGTTATACCACCAAAAGAGACTTAACCAAATTAGGTGGTTTTTTATTTATGGGTTTAATAGGTATTATTATTGCAAGTATTGTTAATATTTTCATAGGTAGTAGTGCTTTACAATTTGCAATTTCTGTAATTGGAGTATTAATTTTTGTTGGCCTTACTGCTTATGATACACAAACTATAAAAAATATGTATTATGCTGGTGACTCTGAATCAATTGGCTCAAAAAAAGCTTTGATGGGAGCATTAAGGCTATATCTAGATTTTATAAACCTCTTTATTCTTTTAATGCAGCTTTTTGGTCAACGTCGCTAATAATAAAATTTATACTTATTTTTCATTCCCGGCTATAGTATGTTTAGCCGGGTTTTTTTATGATTAATCAATATAACCAATTCTTACTAAATAAAATTCTTGAAGAATTTCAAGGTGGAAAAAAACAAGAAGCATTTATAAAATTAGAAAACTATATTAATGAAAACAAAAGAGATTATGCCGCATTATATAACTATGGTTATATGGCTGAACAGTTTGGTAAAATTGATACCGCTATCAAATCATATAAAATTGTTTCTAAAAATGAAAAAAATAATTGGAGAGCTAGATTTAATTTATATTTAATTTATTTTCATAAACAAGAATATGATAAATCACTTAAACTGGTGAACTCCGTATTGGAGATAAAGCCTAATTTTCAACCTGCATTGCGTGATAAGGCACATATATATTTTCATACAAAGAAGTTAGATTTAGCATTAAAATTAATAATTGAATCTATAGATCTTAATAAAAAAGATTATATAGCATTGAATATTCTTGGAATGATTTATTTAAAATTAAAAAAAATTAATGAAGCAAAAGAATCATTTGAACATGCTATTAGTCTAAACTCAGAATATTTTCCAAGTTACAATAATCTTGGAAACTGTTTCCGTGAATTAAATTTAAGAGAAGAAGCTTTAAAAAATTATAAAAAATCATCAATTATTAATCCAAGTTTTATAGAAGCAATAAATAATACAGGGAGTCTGCTAATTGAAATAGGAAACTTTAAGGATGGTATTGATGTATTAAATAAAGCCTTAAATTTAAATCCACAAAATTCTTCTAAAAATTCCCAAATCAATTTGAATTTAGCTATTGGATATTTTTTTAATGATGAAATTAAAAATGCTGAAAAGTTTTTTAAAATTTCAGAAAAAATTGATCCTGAAAATGATAAATTTAAAAAAAATTACTCTTTATTTTTATTATATCTTCAAAAATATAGAGAGGCTTGGAAAATAATTGATGGTAGATTAGAATTAAAAGAATTTAATTTTCCAGATTCCTATAAAAGCAACCTTAATAAAAAACTGTGGAAAGGTGAAGAAATTAAAACTCATGATAAAATCTTAATTATTAAAGAACAAGGAATCGGAGATGAAATTTTATACAGTTCTATGTATCCAGATTTAATTAATCAATATCCCAGAATAACAATTGAAACAGAAGAAAGATTATTATCTTTATTTAAAAGATCTTTTAAAAATGAAAATGCATTTGTTCCATATTTATCAATATCAAAAGATAGTGAAAAAATTAAGAATTTTGATAAAATTATATTTTCTGGAAGCCTTGGTAAAATATATAGAAATTCATTAGATAATTTTCCTCAAAGACCATTTTTAATATGTGACCAAAATAAAAAAATAAAAATTAAAAAAATATTAGATAATATTTCAAACAAACCCAAAATAGGAATTGGATGGAAAAGTAAAAGAGAATTTTATGGATCAAGTAAATCAATCGATCTAGATTTAATGAATTCTTTTCTATCTATTTCTGATTTAACCTACATTAATTTACAATATGGTGATGTTGAAAAAGATACAGAAAACTTAAAAACAAAATATAATATTGAAATTACATCAATTCCTGAAATAGATTTATTTAATGATTTTGAAAAAATATCTTCTTTATTAATAAATTTAGATTTATTTATTACTGTAAGTAATTCTACCGCTCATTTATCAGGTGCTTTAGGTATCCCAACTTGGCTTATTAAACCAAAAAGAAATGCTCAATTTCACTACTGGAATCAACCTTCAAATAAAACGCCATGGTATTCAAGTATAGAAATATTTTCTCAGGATGAGGATCCTATCAAAACTATAGAATTAATAAAGAATCAATTATTGATTAGATTTAATTTAAATTAGAAAATTTTTTGTTTAGATATTCATCTCTTAATAAAATCCATTCTTTAGCAAACTCAACATCTTGCCATTCATCAAACCAAGGTCCTCCTCTTGTGTAGTGAACTGCATATGGAGATGATTCGTTGTGATTAGATGTCCATCCCTCAAGCCAATTCCATCTTTCATCTAAAGAACCAATTTCATTATCATTTAACCATTTAAACTGATGTAAATAAGATCCTGTCTCAGAATTTACAAGATCTACACTAAGTCTTTTATTGCTTTTATGACTACAGTTAAAAACTACAAAACTTGACCAGTTTTTTCTTGGATAAATTGTTTGTTGTTGCCCATCCATTTTGTGTCTTTCTTTTGGGGCATAATCATGTTGAACACAATAAATAGCTTTCGTATCATCTAAATCTTCAAGTATTTTGGCGATATCTTCTAAAAAAATAAAATCACAATCACAAAAAATAGCCCAGCCTTTAAAATTCATTAAAATTGGTACTAAAAAACGTGTATAAGTAAACTGAGTAGAAGCAAGTGGATCAATACCACGATGATATAATTTTTTAGCAATTAATTCATCTATTTTTAAAGAGTTAATATTCAAATTAATAGAAGTTTTTTTTTGCAAAGAGTATTTACATACCCTATATGCTATATCTTCTTTTGAATCATAGCCAATGAACAAATGTAAGTTTTCAATTTTCATTTAATTTTCATAATCCTTAGAAATTTGTATTTGATTTAACATGGTAGGCTGCTGCCACACAAGAGAATTAAAATATCCTGCTTCAGATAAAGATGCCCATTCATCTTGAGATTTATGTGTAATTCCACATATCCATAAATTGCTTGGATCACCATTTTTTGCCCTTAAAGTCCAAGCATCCATTTTTTGAATATCATTTGAATCCCCCTCTTCTATTTTTGCCATTAATAAACAAATCTGTTTTTTTGGCTTAACATCTAGCAAGTCTTTTATTTGAGATCTAGCCTCTGGCCATTTTTTATCATGAATAGATGCTTCTATAAGTAATATTTTTGATTCTTCATTAGAATAAGATGAGCCAACTACATATTTTGCTAAATCTGAAAAAGAAGTATTAAGATGAGTTGCTAACTTTTGTATTAATACTTTATATTCTGAATGAGCAGTTTCAGACCAGACTTTTTTTATATACTTTTTTGCTTCTGCGTATTTTTTATTTTGTATCATTAATTCTATATATAATTTAACATAAGGTGAAAAATTTCTCCTTAATTTTATAGCCTTTTGAATTAAATTTATTGATTCATGAGGTTCACTAAACTGTTTAATTTTTGCAATTTCAAAAAAACCTATTGATTTATTTTCTTGATATTCTCTTTTATCAATAACTTTTTTTGATAAAGCTTTTTCAGTAATGACTATTAGTTGCTGCCAATTATTAGTTTTTGCAATAATATTTACAAGAGTTTCATAGATTTTTTCAATAAATGGATTCTTATTAAAAAGTTTTTCACCATATAAAAAAGCATGATGATAATCTTGTGAACGAAGATATTGCTCCATTAATCCTCTATAACCAAGGTTTTCTGTATTATAATTTTTGATCATTTTCTCATAAATAGTATGAAGTTCATCATATTTTTTTTCTACCTTAAAAACTTCAGATTTAAGAAGAAGAGATAAAGAAGGATTGCCATCTAAATAATTTGATATTTTTTTACTTTCAAGAATCGCTTTTTTATAATCTTTATTAGAAAGAGCGATCATGCCATTTACAAAGGCATGATATCCTTTTTCTTTATTTTTAATCATTTTTGATACTCGATATTTTGAAAAATTAAATTTAGTTTTAAAATAAAAAGTTTGAAGTAAAAAAATTAATAAGAAAAAAACTAGAAAAATTAGAAATATATAGGATGATGAAATTGAGTATAAAAAATCATTAATCTCAAAAGAGATAATAAAAGAGTTATTAATTACTATTAGAGTTAAAACTAATATTAAAATAATTTGCAAAGTTATAGAAATAAATTTAAACAAATCAAATTACCTTTTCAATTTCTGATTTAAATTCTATATAAATTTTTGCTTGTTCTATCCATTTATTAAAGAATTTTTTGTTTTTGTTTATTTTTAAAACTTGAGTTAAAGATAAATTAATTTCTTCAGTTTCCATATAACCCTTTGCTTGCATCAGAATGTTTAGTTCTTGGTTTTCATAAATACTAATATTGCTTGGCTTAACATTAATAAAATTTAATAAAAAATTAAATATGGAATTTTCATTATTTTCTACAAATGTTGTTTTTACAAAGTCTTTAGTTGATAATTCAAATTCTTTATTAAGATTTTTTAAACCATAAAATTTTTTTGATTCTAATACATATAATTTTTCAAAAATTTCATTTTTATTTGTTGGTATTAATCTTTCTAGTAAGAAAATCTCATTTTTTACATTTTCTCCATTTTTATATTTTTTAAAAATAAGATCGATGAAAGATTTAATCTGATCTGTCTGAACTAATTCAGATTTGGGGTTCATTTCATTTTCAATTATTTGAAAATTCTTAGTCATAAGATTAATTTTTTCTTGTAATTGTTGATGTAAATTTAATAAATTTTCTATATCATCTTTATAATTATTATTATCTAAACTATTGCTTTTTTTAGAAAGAATATTTTTAATTTCTTCTATCGCTTCGTCACTATCATTTAATTTTTTATTAATATTTAATAAATTGGTATTATTAAGAACAGTAGCATCAGATAAGACAGAAAGTTTATACTCTAGATCTGCCGAAACATCATCAATTCCTTGATATGATCTAAATAAAGCGTATCCCATAACAATAATAATTAGAAACAATACTAAGCTTGTTGTTAGCTTAGAAAAAATGTAAAAATATTCAATAATTTTTGACATATGGAATTATTTTATCATTATTACTCGGTTGTTTCACAGCATAAACTAAGGTGGTAATAAAAAAATGCTAATATTTGCAGTAGAAACATCATGTGATGAAACCTCAATTTGTATAATAAATAAGGACAAAAAAATCTTAAGCCACATAACAAATTCACAAAGAGAGCATATAAAATTTGGAGGCGTGGTTCCAGAGTTAGCATCAAGATCTCATTTACAAATACTTCAAAAAATTTCAAAAGATGCTTTAATTGAGGCCAATATAGATATTAAAGAGATAGATGTATTTTGTGCCACCTGCGGACCTGGTTTAATTGGAGGTTTATTAGTTGGCTCAACATTTGCTAAATCTCTAGCTCTAGGATTGAATAAACCTTTTGTTCCAATTAATCATTTAGAAGGTCATTTATTATCCCCAACTTTTAATAATTCAATTCAGTATCCTTATGTCGTTTTTTTATTAACAGGAGGTCATACTCAAATTTATCTTATAAACTCAATTAATGATTATGAGCTATTAGGCGAGACCCTTGATGATGCAATAGGTGAAGCATTCGATAAAGTAGCAAAATTACTTAAACTACCTTATCCTGGTGGACCTGAAATTGAAAAAAAAGCCAAAAATGGAGATAGTGAAAAATTTAAACTCCCACATCCACTCCAAAAAAAAATTAATTTAAACTTCTCTTTTTCAGGTATTAAAACAGCTGTTAATTTAATCGTTAAAAATAATAATAATATAAATGATGTTTTTAAAGCAAACTTAGCAGCATCTTTTCAACGAACTGTAACACAGATTATAGAAAAAAAATTAGAGTTGACAATAAAACATCTAAAAAAAAGAGGCATTATTATCTCACAAATTTCTCTTGTTGGTGGAGTTGCTGCAAATAAATATATATATAATAGAATTGATAAAGTTTCAAAAAAATATAAATGTTTACTAATCATGCCACCTCAATACATGCTGAGTGATAATGCAGCTATGATAGGTTGGGCATGTATTAATAAGTATTCCAAAAAACAAATTTCAGATTTACACTTCAAAGCAAATCCAAGACTAACTATTAATGATACTCTTTTATAAATGAATTATTGGCTTTTAAAATCCGAACCTAGTCAATGGTCCTGGGATGATCAAACAAAAGTTAAAAAAGAAATGTGGGATGGAGTAAGAAATTATCAAGCAAGAAATAATTTAATGAAGATGAAAAAGAGGGATTTATGTTTTTTTTATCATTCTGTTAATGAAAAAAAAATTATTGGAATTGTTGAAGTCGTAAAGGAGCATTACCCTGATCCCACAGATAAAAGTAATAAATTTGTTGTTGTAGATGTAAAATTTAAAAACAAACTTATCAACCCTGTATCGCTAGAACAAATAAAATTAAAAAAAAAACTTTCACATTTAGCTTTAATTAAACAAAGCAGATTATCTGTTATGCCAGTCGATAAAATTGCATGGAATATAATATTAAAAATGAGCCTTAATGGGTGAAAAACAAATATTCTGGATAGCTTCTTATCCTAAAAGTGGAAATACTTTAATTAGAACAATCCTAGTATCTTTATTTTTTACCAATGATGGGAAATTTAATTTTAAATTGCTTGATTTAATACTTTTATTTGAACATACACAAAGATTGGAATATATTAAAAAAAAATGTCCAGAGGACTTTGAGAAACTCAAAGATGCAAATGTTATTTACAAATATTTTCTAGAACTACAAACTAAAGAAAAATTAGGACTTAAGGAAGATTTTTGTTTTTTAAAAACACATGGCGCTCAATTAAATTATTATGATCAATCATTTACAACAAAAGAAAATTCAAGAGGGTTAATTTATATAGTGAGAGATCCTAGAGATGTTGCGATTTCATATGCAAAACATTTTAATAAAAGCATAGACGATCAAATTGATTTTATGATTGATCAAAAATCAAGAATTTCTTTTTTACAAAACAGTAAAAATAAAAATATAAATGCTTTTGCCCCTCTATCAAGTTGGGACGTACATTTCAATTCATGGAAAGATTTTGATATTCCAAAATTAATTATAAGATACGAAGATTTAATTAAAAATAAAAAAAATATTATTCTTTTACTAATTGAATTCTTTGAAAAAAATTATCAATTTAATTTTAGTAATATTGAACAAAAAATAGAGAATATTCTTTTAACTACTAACTTTAAAATAATGCAAGAATATGAAAAGCAAAACAAATTTAAAGAAGCAAGTAATCATTCTAATTTTTTTAGATTTGGAACAAGTAATCAATGGAAAAACGTTCTAAATAAGAAACAAACAACTCTAATTGAAAATAATTTTTTAAAAGTTATGAAATTATTACATTATTTATAAAATTTAAATTGATATATTTAAAATTCAATCTTAGAGTTTATTCTAATATATGAAAATTAAAGATAGTTGGAAAAAGAATGCGCTTGTTGATGAAAAAACTTACATATCTATGTATGAGGAGTCTCTAAATGATAATGACAATTTTTGGGATAAACAAGGTGATCGTTTATTTTGGAAAAAAAGATATACAAAAATTAAAGATGTTAAATATAGTAAAAAAGAAGTTAATATAAAATGGTATTATGATGGAACATTAAATGTTTCAGAAAATTGTATTGACCGACATGCTAATTCAACACCGGACAAGATTGCAATTATTTGGGAAGGAGATAATCCCCTGGAATCCAAAAAAATTACCTATAAAGAGTTATTAATACAAGTATCTAAAACAGCTAACGCACTGAAAAAAATTGGTGTAAAAAAAGGAGATAGGGTTACAATCTATCTTACCATGATACCTGAATTAGCCTATGTAATGCTAGCTTGTTCAAGAATTGGAGCTATTCACTCAATAATATTTGGAGGTTTTTCTGCTGATTCAATTGCCGGAAGAGTGGTTGATTGTAAATCAAATTTTATCATTACTGCAGATGAAGGAATTAGAGGAGGAAAAACTATTCCACTTAAAGAAATCGTTGATAAAGCATTGCTTCAATGTCCAGATGTTAAAAAATGTTTAATAATAAAAAGAACAGGTAAAAAAATTAATTTAATACCAGAGAGAGATGAATATCTTGATAATATTTTAAATATTGTTGATGAATTTTGTGAACCTGTAGAAATGAATTCTGAAGATCCTCTTTTTATTTTGTATACTTCTGGATCAACAGGCAAACCTAAGGGTGTAATGCATACCTCTGGCGGTTATTTAGTCTATGCCTCTATGACTCACGAATATATTTTTAATTATAGACCGAATGATATTTACTGGTGTACCGCTGATATTGGATGGGTTACTGGTCACAGCTATATTATATATGGTCCACTTGCAAACGGCGCAACCACATTAATGTTTGAAGGTGTTCCAAACTATCCTGACCCATCACGTTTTTGGAACGTTATAGATAAACATCAGGTAAATATATTTTATACTGCCCCAACAGCTATTCGTGCCTTAATGCGTGAAGGAGATGAACCTGTTAAAAAAACAAATCGAAAATCTTTAAAGCTCCTAGGGTCTGTTGGAGAACCAATAAATCCTGAAGCATGGAAATGGTATTTTAAAATTCCTGGAGATAGTCGATGCCCTATTGTTGATACATGGTGGCAAACTGAAACAGGAGGAATTCTTATAGCACCACAAACTGGAGCTATTGAATTAAAGCCAGGCTCAGCTACTAAACCATTTTATGGAATTAAACCAGTTATAGTTGATAAAAATGGTCAAGAACTTAAAGGAGAATGTGAGGGAATGTTATGTATTTCACAGTCATGGCCAGGACAAATGCGTACTGTCTATGGAGACCATGAACGGTTTATTAAAACTTATTTTTCACAATTTGATGGAAAATACTTTACTGGTGATGGTTGTAAAAGAGATCAAGATGGTTACTATTGGATTACAGGTCGTGTTGATGATGTAATAATTGTTTCGGGTCACAATCTGGGTACTGCAGAAATAGAAAGTGCCTTTGTTGCTCATCCAAAAGTATCTGAAGCTGCGGTTGTAGGATATCCTCATGATATAAAAGGTAATGGGATATATTGTTATGTTTCTCTAATTATTGGAGTAGAATCTACAGATCAACTTAAAAATGAATTGAAAAAAATAGTAAGAGAAAAAATTGGACCTATTGCTACTCCAGACTTAATTCATTTTACCCCTGTATTGCCCAAAACTAGATCTGGGAAAATTATGAGAAGAATTTTAAGAAAAATTGCTGCTAATGAACAAGATCAATTGGGGGATATATCAACTCTTGCTGACTCATCAGTAGTTGATGAATTAATTAATAATAGATTAAACAAATAAAATTATCTAGGCTTCCAATGTTTTAAGCAACGTGGTTCATAAATATTAGCAGCACCTACTTTAGTTCTTCCACCTCCTTCAATTTTTCTAAAAGTTTTTGTAGCCTCAAGACCACAAACATTACAAAAACCATAAATTTTTGTGATTTTGTCTGAAAGGCCTAATAAAAAGGCAGATGTTTCCCATGGTTGACCTCGTGAATCTTGATCTAAACCAGCACAAACAACATCCACTTCAGAATTTAACATTTTTTCGACGTTCTTAATTGTTTGAGTTGGGTGCATAAATTGAATCTCATCTAAAAAAACAACATCATAATTATCTTTTGTAAATTTGTATTTTTGATTTGTTTTTTCCCAATCTGTCATTGCATAACACTCATGACTTAAATTATTATGAGTAATAATTAATTTTTCAGAATATCTATTATCTATCAACGGCTTAATAACAACAATTTTTTTATGTTGGTGCTTAGCCCACAATATTCTTTTAAGTAACTCACTAGTTTTCCCAGCAAACATTGCACCAACTATTGTTTCAAGGGTTCCGCGCATATTAATTATTAATAATCCTTTTTACTGCTTGAATTAAATCATACGAATTTATATTTTTTATACATCCTACTGGATTGATCATAAAATTTACATATTCTTTCTTTATCGATCCTCTTTGTAAAGAATTAAATTTTTTTTTCAATAAAACCTCTTTGAATATAGAAAGAGATTGATAACATCCAACATTGTTTTCATAATTAAAAATATTAGTTAAACCGCAAGGTGATTTACAAAATTTTGAATTAAAGACATTTTTAATTTCTTTAATTGTAAAAAAATTATTTAATAGAATTTTACCACTAACTGTAGTAGAAATTAGAGCTCCCCTTTTCTTCATAATCTTTGCCAGATGTAGAGGTCCAGAGTCTATAAATATCCCAAAATCTATTTTTTCAACAATTTTACAGACATTGTTTAAAGATTTAGGATATAATCCCTTATAACCATAACAATTCATTTTACGTTCAATATAATTTGATATTTCTGAAGTGCTATCAAAAACTATATCTATTTCATATGTTCCAACAAAACTATTAACAATATCATTTATAAGATTAACTGGCATGGATCGTATAGGCGATTGCGAAATAGGAAAGAGGGTGATTTTTTTTATTATATTGCTTTTAACAATATTGACATTTCTATTTTTTAGTACTTTAAATTTTTTTGTTATATTATCTTCAATATCTGATCTTATATATTTTTGATTTTGTAATGCTGAAATTTCTAAAGACAAATGATAGATTGTATCGTATTTTATTAAATCTGTTTCTAAGATAACATCTGCATAAATTTTTTTACAATCAAAATAATTTTTGAAAATTACTTTATATCTTCCTGTAAAAGCAATTCCGACGCTTTTAAATTTATTAGAATCAATTATTGATTTAAATGCTAATCCATATTCTACTGCATCACCTAATCCAATACTTGGTGGCAAGCAAAACAAAATTTTATTACCTAAAAATTTAATTTTTTTTCTTTCTTCAAATTTATGATAATTTAAAAAAGCTAAATTTTTTTTCTTATTTAAATTTTTCCATAAAGTAGTATTTTTAGAGTAATAAACTTTATTTAATTCTATTTTTTGAAAATTGTTAAATATAACCCTGTCTTTCTTAAAAAAATTTTGTTTTAATGAAAAACTAAAGTAAGGCATAAGATAAATTAAATTTAAAACTTATAAATCTACTCAGCAATGAAAAAAGGCATAACAACAAGACTAGTATCACATCAAATTTTATATAGTCTAAAAAAAAATAATACTAGCTTTGATGAAATTTTAAATTTTAACATTTCTAAATATTCTCTTTCTTTAAGTGATAGAAAGATGGTTCATAACATTGTTTTAAGTAGCATGAGATATAATCTTTACATTAAAAAAATATTATTTTTCTATGTTAAAAAAAAACTAAGTATTAATCAATATCTATTACTATTAAGTGCAATAACACAAATGATTTTTTTGAATTTTAAAGATTATGCTACAATAAATACTACAGTAGAATTAGCTAAACATAAAGATATAAAAGTTTTTCCTGGTTTTATAAATGCCGTATTAAAGAATATACTTAAAGATAAAATTAATATTCAAAACACAGAAATTGAACATAAAAATTTACCTAAATGGTTTGTAGAGCAAACTCAACATTGGAATTTAAAAAAAAAGAAATTATTTGTAAGCTCTATTAGAGATAGGCCAAATCTTCATTTAGTTTTTAAAAATGAAAATGTAATAAAAAATTTTAATTACAAAAGTTTTCCGACAACAAATTTATCTAAAATAATTGACAATAAATCTTTAATAAATAATGTATCTAGGTATCATGATGGAGAATGGTGGATCCAAGATTTTGTAACAATGTTGCCAATTTATTTAACACCAAATTTAACTGGAAAAAATATAATAGATATGTGCGCAGCGCCTGGAGGAAAGAGTTTTCAAATATTGAGTCTAAATGCCAATCTGGATATAATTGAAATAAATAAAAAAAGAGCAAACATAATGAAAGAAAATCTAAGTAGATTAAGGATGAGTAATAAAATTCAAATTTTAGATGCGTTGAATTTAAATGAATCAAAAAAATATGATGTTGTTTTAGTTGATGCACCTTGCACATCTGTTGGCACCATAAGAAGAAATCCCGAGATTTTTTTTCGTGATTCTATTCCAAATTTTAATAAGATCTCTATACTTCAAGAAAAATTATTAAATAAAGCAAAACAGATTGTAAAAAGTAGAGGTTTAATTATTTATATGGTTTGCTCTTTCTTAAAATTTGAGACTATTATACAAATAACAAATTTTTTAGAAAAAAATTCAAATTTTAAAATAGATAAATTTAACCTTGATTATGAAAAAACTAATCTAATAGATAAAAATGGATTTATAAACACAATACCGATTGAATTCAAGAATTTTAACATTGATGGTTTTTTTGCAGCTAGATTAATTAAAAATGATTAACTATATTAAATTTATTTTCATAAAAAATTTATATTGTAAAATATTTAACAAAATAATACAAAAAAAATATCACCAAGAATCATATGAATTTAATTTTCAAAATATATTATTTAAAGATAATATTTATTTGCAAAAAATATTCCTCTCTGATAAATTTTTTTCGAATATAACTGCTGATAATCACAATCTTGCATATCACTCTTTTGATTGGCTTTTTATAGCAAAACATATGGGTGGCGGTGCCAATGTTTTAAGAGCAAAAAAACATATTTTTAATTGGTATAATATAAAAGCCAATAACAAACTACCTATTTGGAACGGTTACCTTACAAGTAAAAGATTTATAAATATGATTTATAATTATGATTTTTATGCTATTTCAGCATCACAAGAAGATAAAAAAAAAATTCATCAAATAATTTCAGAACATTTTATTTTAATTAGTTCTAAGATAAAAAATAAAAAAATTAAGGACCTAACTATAGAACAATATAAAGCATTAATTTTGGGCTCTCTAATTTATAACAAAAATATAAAAAAAAATCTTAAAATTTTTTTAGAATTGTTAAAAGTACAAATTGATATAGGTGGATTTCATAAAAGTTATAATCCTCTTCAACAAGCAAAATTTTTAAATCACTTGCATGAAATAAAAAATATGATGTTATTTTTTAATTTACCTACACCTAATGAATTAAGTTTTCAAATCATAAATATGTCTTCTTTGCTAATGAATTTACTTCATAAAGATGGTTCCATTGCTCTATTTAATGGATCAAATAATTTTTATAAAAAAGAGATTGATCAATTGATCAAGCAAGAAAGAGATATCAAATTAAAAGATTATCGAGAATATAAAAAAGGCATATGTATTTATGTTGATAAAAATAAAAAACTATTTATGGATGTAGTACTACCAACTAGTCATGAAATTAACAAAAATCTTCATGCAAGTACTTTAGCATTTGAATTTAGCTATTATAATGAAAAAATTATTACAAATTGTGGGTCAGTTGAAAAAAGAATTGGAAAGAAACCCGAATACCTAAGATATAGTGCCGCTCACTCTACTATTATTTTAAACAACACAAATATAAGCGAATTAGTTGAAAAAAAATCATATAAAAGGGTACCAAAAAATATTCCATTTGAGATTAATCAAAATGAAAATTATATAATTTTTGCAGCAAGTCACGATGGCTATCTAAATAAGTTTAACAAAATCATTAAAAGAAAAATTTTTATTTCAAAATCACATGATGAGATAAAAGGCGAAGACTCAATAATATCGACTAAAATAAAAAATAAAAAAATAAGTTATAGTATTCGATTTCATATAGTTCCAGATTGTAATTGTTTAATTACAAATGACAAAAAATCTATAATAATTAAAACTAAATTAAATCAGACATGGGTTTTTAAATCCAGTTCTATTGTTTCAATAGAAAATAGTGTTTATATTGGAGATGGAAAAAAAATTGAAGAAAATAAACAAATAGTAATAAGTGGAACTATTGATAATGCAAAAAAAGTTCAATATTGGTCTTTAAATAAATCATGAATAATAATAAAAAATATGCATTAATATCTGTTTATGATAAAAAAAATTTAAAAAAAATATGTGAGACATTAACCAAGTATAATATTGGATTAATTTCTACAGGCTCTACTAGAAAAGAAATTAAAAAAAATGGTTTTATATGTGATTCTGTTTCTAATTTAACTAAATTCAAAGAAATATTAGAAGGAAGAGTTAAAACTCTAAACCATAATATTCATGCATCAATTTTGTATAATAGAAAAAAACAATCACATATATCAACTTTCAACAAACTAAAATTTCCAATAATTGATTTTGTGATTGTAAATTTATATCCTTTTGAAAGAATAATTGAAGAAACAACAAATTTAAAAAAATGTATTGAAATGATCGATATAGGTGGTCCCGCATTACTAAGATCTGCTGCAAAAAATTTTGAATCAGTTACAGCAATTAATAATATTGATGATTATGAAAACTTTATAAAAAACTTAGAAATTAATAAGGGAAAAACATCTTTGCTATTTAGAAAAAAAATGGCTAAAAAAGTATTTATAACTACATATTCTTATGACAGTGTAATTGCAAATTGGTTCTCTAACAATAGTGGAATAAATTTAAATGGATATAATGCTATAAAATTAAAATATGGTGAAAATCAAAATCAAAAATCAACTTTTTATCATTTATTAAAAGATCAATCTTTTTTTAAATCTAAAATTCAAGGTAAAGAATTAGGTTATAATAATATTTTAGATATTAATTCAGGATTAGATTGTATAAATGAATTTTCAGATCCTACTTGCGTAATAATAAAGCATAACAATCCTTGTGGTATTTCATCTAATAAATCTATTAATAATGCTTTCAAGGATGCATTAGACTCAGATAAGGTCAGTGCTTTTGGAGGCGTTGTAATTATAAATCGAATCATAGATAAAAAATTGGCTAATTTAATTTCAAAAAATTTTTTTGAAATAATTATATCAACAAATTATACTAAAGATGCAAAATCAATATTTAAAAAAAAACCAAAACTTATTCTTATTGAAACTTCAAAATTATCAAAAAATAATAAAAATGAAATTACTTCCGTAATAGGCGGTTATTTAATTCAAGAAAAAAATAAAAAAAAAATTATTAAAAAAGATTTGTTTTGCATGACTAATAAAAAAGTGAATACTAATATATTAAACGATTTTGTTTTTGCCTTAAAGGTATCTAAGCATGTTAAATCTAATGCTATTGTTCTTGTTAAGAATAAAAAAACAATAGGAATTGGAGCTGGGCAAATGAGTAGAATTGATTCAACAAAATTAGCTATTATGAAGGCTAAAAGTTTAAATAAAAAAATGGATTTCGTTGCAGCTTCTGATGCCTTTTTCCCATTTACTGATAATATCAAATTATTAATTAAAAATAAATGCAAGGGAATAGTGCAACCATCAGGTTCAATAAATGATCATAAAATTATTAAATTTGCTGATAATAATAATTTACCACTTTATTTTACTAAATATAGATTATTTAAACATTAAAGCATATGAAAAAGAAATATACTGTTAATAATTCTGAAAAATATATTGAAAATATAATTAGATTATATCCTAATATTACTTCTGGCAGAAAAAATTATCATTTTAATTATTTAAGAATAGTCAAAAATATTAAACTTATTAAAAAATATTTTGATAAAAAAAATATAGATTTATGATTAATAAAAATATTGTATGGGTTGCCTCCTATCCAAAAAGTGGAAATACTTGGGTTCGCTCTATCTTATCAAGTTTATTATTTTCAGATGATGGGATTTTCAATTTTGATTTACTTCTACATATTGATCAATTTGATAATGAAAAAAATTTCCAGTTTGTAAAAGAAATGAACGAAGAAGATTATAGTAATTTAAATAAAATGGAAATTGTATCAAAATATTGGGATTTATCTCAAAAAAAAATTGGTAGTGTAAAAGATTATTTTTTTTTTAAAACACATAGTGCCAACTATAGTTACAAAAATATAAATTATGTCAATATTGATCATGCATTAGGTTGTATATATTTATTGAGAGATCCTAGAGATGTTGCAATATCGTATTCTAAGCATATCAATCAACCTATCAATGAGGTTATTAAAATGATGATTCAAAGCAACCAGCAAATTTATAATCCCTACAAAACGATAGGTGTAATTCTTTCTAGGTGGGACTTTCATGTTGTTTCATGGATAAAATTAAACAAACCTAAGTTAATTATTAAGTACGAAGATCTTTTAGACAATACAGAAGAAATGATAACTAAAATCATTAAATTTCTTAGAGAATCTCTAGATATTAATTTTACATCTCATGATAAAAAAATCCAAAATATTATTGACTCAACATCATTTGATAAATTAAAAGAAAATGAAACAAATGAAGGTTTTGGAGAATCATCAAAAAAGTCACCTTTTTTTAGGGTTGGACAAAAAATGCAATGGAAAAAAATTCTAGATAAAAATCAAATTTTGAAAATTGAGGAAAATTTTAATAAAACCATGAGGGATTTTGGTTATTTAGAATAAATAACAATTATTTCCTTTTAATTCTATATCTTGATTATGCTATAATACTTATGAACAGAAACTCTTTTTGGTTTATCAGATAGAATGATATTAAACTAAATCAACATCTTATGATATTCTATAAAGTAACAAGCATCATTTATAAATTTTATTTTATTTTAGCTAAATTGTTTAAAATAAAATACATCTATTCCATGTATCAGGTTTTTTTAAAAAGTAATTTTAATGATTCTACATTTATTTTTTATATTTCGGGTTCATACGGGTTTGAATTCTCTAATTATTTAAAAAATCAAAAACAAACTAATATTTTTTTAGATATAGGTGCAAATCAAGGATTGTATTCTTTATTAGCTAGTAAAAATCATAGCATAAATAAAGTGTATTCTTTTGAGCCAATTACTTCCACATATAATTTACTCAAAGCAAATTTAATAAAAAATGGTTTTTTAGATAAATGTAAAATCTATAATTATGGAATAGGTACATTTAACAAAAAGGTGAAATTTATAGTTGATTCAACACATTCAGGAAATGCTGCAATATTAAAAAACGTGCAAAGAATAAATAAAAACCATAGCTTATTTAAAGAAAAAATAATAAATTTTGAAGAACTAAACAAATTAATAGAATTTAATCCCAATGATAAAATAGGAATAAAAATAGATACAGAAGGAAGCGAGCTTGACATTCTACAAACATTATCCCTATCTAAGTTTTGGATAAATGTAACTTGGATACATATTGAAATGGATGGAAGTCTTTCATACTTAAAAAAAATATATGAAATTATGAAAAATCATAACTTCATAATTAAGAAAAAAATCATACCCTTTGTAAATTTAACCCATGACAATAGCCCTTATTATGATATAATTTTTGTAAGATGAAAATTTTATTAAATGTATTTAAGATTAATTTTTGTTATTTTTAATCAATTAATCAAGATTATCATCATAACTAGAAATTAAGAGTATTTTTCAATTCAAATAAATTATTTACAAAGAAAATTTAAAAATTATATTAATTTATTTCATTTAATATAGTAAAAAACTAACTTAATGATTAAGGATTTATTTTTCCCCACTTTATCAGATTCTAAATCTGGATTTTATATATTAGCATTTGGTTTATTTTTTGGAATTTTAATTAGAATTTTAATGATTTATTTTTTTATTGATCATGATTTTCTACATGGTGATGCAGCTTCATATATTAAGACCGCAAGAAATATAGTGGATTTTGGAGTTTTTGGATTGGAACAAGAAGCAACTGTGTATAGGCCCCCCATGTATTCTTATTTTGTTGCTTTAATAATGTTTATATTTGGGAATGAGATTGTTAATGTTCAAATTTTACAAATTTTTGTAGGTCTTATTTCAGGAATATTAATAACAAGAATTTCTGCTATTTTCTTTCCAAATTCTTCAGTTTGGATTTTTTTCTTATTCATGCTTTCTCCATTTGAAGCTGTATATTCTGTTACATTACTATCTGAATCTTTGACTAGTTTATTTTTAGTCTTGACTGCTTTTTTTTTACTAACTTTTAATAATTTAAAAGGTTGGGTTTTTGGAGGAATATCATTAGGGCTATGTTGTTTAACCAGAGATATTTATTTATTATTAGGTTTTTTAATAGTTTTGATTTGGTTAGTTTTTGGTTCTGATAATTTAAAATTAAAATTTAAATATTCGATGGTATTTTTATTTTCGATGTTTTTTATTATTTCTCCCTGGACTATCCGTAATTATTATCAAACAGATAGTTTTGTCCCTATTAGTAAAGGTAGAATCGGATATGATCTTTGGTTAGGTACCTGGGTTAAAAATGGGGAATATACAAAAGCCTTTATTAAAAAGACTCCTATTTTTCCTCCAGAAGCTCCTTTGACAAAAAATGATAAATTATTTCTTGAAAAAGCTTTGGAGGGCGATCCATCATCACCAATAATAAATGATAGAATGCTAGAGTTAGCTCTAGAAAGAATTAAAAAAGAACCTCTTGAGGTTTTTAAGAGTTATTTAATTAGATCTCCAAAATTATGGTTAGGTACTAGATTTGATGTATTTGTAATAAATAAAAAATGGTTTCCAAGAGAATCAGCTTCTTGGCATTTGATTAAAGTTAGTCTTTACGGACTTAATTTTTGTTTAATGGTTTTAGGTCTGCTGGGGATAATTTTTGTTTGGAGAAAGAAAAATCCATTAATTTTTTTGACATTACCTATATTTTATTCTGCTTTAATTTATATGCCTTTTTCAAGTTTTGAAAATAGATACTCTCAACCTGTCTATCCCTTTGTTTTGATATTTGCTGCTGTAAGCATTTCAATTATTATAAATCAGGTTAACCTTAAACGCCATTGACATTAAAAAATCTTAATTTGATAGTTTTATGCACTTTTAAATTGTCTTTTTTTTAATGGAATTTCTTTAATAGGTAAATGAATTATTGCGGAAAAGGCACCCACACCAATACCTACCCACCAAACTATATTATAATTTCCATAAATATCATAAAAAAGCCCACCTAACCAAACACCCACAAATGAACCTAATTGATGAGACAAAAAAACAAAACCATATAAAGTTCCCATATATTGTAAGCCATAAATATGTGCAACAATTCCTGATGTAAGGGGGACTGTAGCAAGCCAGAGACTTCCCATAACCATTGAAAAAATAATTACAGACATTGGTGTGATAGGAAGTATAATAAATAAAAGAGCAGCAATAGTTCTACCTGTGTAAATTATAGATAAAAGATATTTTTTAGAAAAATTTTTACCAAGAGCTCCTGCTGAAATTGAACCAATAATATTAAAAAAACCAATAATAGCAATTGATAAAGCACCTAGTGAAGCTGTTGAATTACATACTAAATTAATCAAACTGCTTTGTGAGATAGGACTACTAGCTTCTGCAATAAACGCAGGGAAGTGCGCAGTAATAAACGCTAATTGGAAACCACAAGAAAAAAAACCTAAAAAAATCATTATATATGTAGGATCCTTAAATGCTTTGATTAAAACATTTGTTAAATTTTCATTTATATGATTGTTTTCAATTTTAGCATTTGTTTTCATTAGAGGAAGAAAAACTGAAACAGCTAAAATAATTATAGTAAAAATTACAAATATTGAAGACCAATTCATAGCACCTAAAAGAATGTTTGCAAAAGGTGGCCCTATTATTTGACCAGCAGAACCAGCTGCTGTAGTGATACCAAGGGCAAGAGATCTTTTTTCAGGAGATGCTGAGCGACCAACAACAGCTAATATTGGACCAAAGCCTGTACCTGCAATACCAAATCCAATAATAATATTTAAAAATTGGTGTGCTTCAGGGGAAGAAGATTTACTGCTTATTATTAGACCAAGAGCATATAAAATTATTCCTATAAAGATGGCTTTTCGATCACCAAATTTTTCTGCAAATGCACTAAATATAGGAGTACCAATACCCCAAGCTAAATTTTGTATTGCAATAGCGAGAGAAAATTCAGATCTTGCCCATAAAAACTGATCTGCAATAGGTATTTGAAACAATCCAAAAGTAGAACGTATTGAAAAACCAAATAATAAGATTAAACTACCTCCAATTAAGACTGGGGTAAAAATAGAATTTTGATTTTGTTTAGTCATTAATCAATGTTATCTAATTTTTAAATCTAAGCTAGTAAAATTAAATAAATCTTAATAAAAATAACTCAAGCAATCTTAGAAGGTTGTACAAAAGTTTTAATTTCTTCTTTTTCAGGAATTACGTATGCTATACTACAATGATCTAAACAGTAAGGTTTTTCTTCAAAACGTTCTTTATTACAAAAATAAAATTCAGGTTCATCAGGGTGTCCTTCAGGCCATTCACATCCGCGTTTATTATTTGTAGTAAGCACACTCTTGATTGATGGCTGAAAAGTCTTGTATTCAGGAATATAATTTTTTTGTTCAACTAAATTTTCACTTTCGAAATTTAATTTTGGCATAACAGGAGATCGAGCTTTTTTTCTATCTGGTTTTACAGATGTTCTTCTAATAGGAGAGGGTCTTCGTTCTAAACCGATGCGGTGTGCCTTTCCCACAACAGCATTTTTTGTAAACCCTAAGAGCTTACCTATCTGAGCTGTTGGGAGACCTTGATCCCACAATTCCTTTAAGCGGGCAACATTATCATCATTCCAAGACATATAACTCTCCTTATATTACTTAAGTCTATCTATATCTAGTGGCTTAAGTATAGTTTAATATACTAAATATGACATCAAATAAATAGAAAACTGCCATTTTTTTCTAATAATGTCTAAAAACTGTGTTTAATTAGTGTAAAGTATAATAAATCATGAAAACACTAACTAATCTAAAATTATGTAATAAAAATATTTTAGTTCGCGTAGATTTAAATGTTCCAGTAGTGAATGGTCTAATAACAGAAAAATCAAGAATAGAAGCTATAAAATCAACTATAAAAAAACTTATATATTATAAAAATAAAATTTTTTTAATTTCTCATTATGGTCGTCCTAAAGGAAAACAAAATAAAGAATACTCTTTAAATTTTATTTTAAAAACTTTGAAGGAAGAGTTTCAAATTGATAAAATTAACTTTTTAAAAAATTTCAATGAAACGGAAATTAAAAAAATGATTTCATCAATGGAGGAAGGGCAGCTTTGTTTATTTGAAAATATTCGTTTTTGGCCAGGAGAGGAAAATAATGATTTAAGTTTTGCTAAAGAGATATCAAAAAACTTTGATGCATATATTAATGATGCCTTTTCAGCTTCTCACAGAAATCATGCATCAATAGTTGGAATACCAAATTTTTTACCATCCCTTGCTGGTGATAATATGATTGATGAAATTACAAATATTGATACATTTGTTAATAATCCTAAAAGACCTAATTTAGCTATTATAGGTGGAGCTAAAATTTCAACAAAAATTAATCTCCTTTATAACCTTATTGATAACTTTGATACTATTGCAATTGGTGGAGCAATGGCAAACACCTTTTTACATGCAAATAATATTGATGTGGGAAATTCATTATGTGAAAAAGATTTATCAGAAGTGGCTTTATCTATTGTTGAAAAAGCAAAAAAAAATAATTGTAAAATTATTATACCGGTTGATGTTGTTTGTGCTGATCATTTAACTGACCAAGTTAATATTACGCATTGTGATATTAAAAATATACCTAATAATCAAAAGGTATTAGATATAGGAAACAAAACAACACAAATTATATTGAATAATATACTTCAATCTAAGATGGTATTGTGGAATGGTCCTTTGGGGACATTTGAATATAAACCTTTTGAAAAATCTTCAATAAATATTGCAAATGTAATTAAAAAAAATACGAATAAATTAAAAATTTCAACAATTGCTGGGGGTGGTGATACTATTTCTGTAATTAAAATGGCAAAGGCTGAAGGTGGATTTTCTTATATATCAAAAGCTGGAGGTGCTTTTTTAGAGTGGCTAGAGGGCAATGAATCTCCGGGAGTAATAGCATTAAAAGAAAACACAATTATTTAGTCTTCAATTTGATATTTTTTTATTAAAGAAAATTGAGTCATAGTAAAAATAAAAGTGATTGGCAATATTCCAAATACTTTAAAATTTACCCAAAGATCTGTTGATTGTGTTCTCCAAATTATTTCATTAAGAATTGCCAGAGCTATAAAAAAACCAATCCATCTTTTTGTTAAAATTACCCATCCTTCATCTTTTAGTTTTAGAGCAGCTCCTAAAAGATATTTTAAAAGTGGTTTATTAACCATTTGACCAGTATACAAAATTATAGCAAATAAAATATTAATTATGGTTGGTTTCATTTTAAAGAAAACTTCATTATCAAAATATATAGTTAATCCTCCAAATACTAAGATAATTGCGGCTCCAGCAGTAGGCATAATTGGTATTTTTTTTTCTAAAATATATGAAAACAATACAGCAATAACAGTAGCAATCATGAATGGGAGTATTGCTGATTGCAAATCTCCACGTGTATAAAATACAAAAAATACAGCAAGCGGTCCAATATCAATTAATAATTTAAAAATACTTTTCATAGTATTTAAATTCTTATCCCTAACATTGAGTTTGAAAACTCTTTTGCATTAAATTCATATAAATCCTCAGATCTTTCCCCAAGTCCAACAAAGTGTATAGGGATTTCATATTTTTTTGCAATTGAAATAAGAGCACCTCCTTTAGCGGTTCCATCTATTTTAGTTATAATAAGACCATTAACATTCATTGATTTACTAAATGTTTCTACTTGATTGATCATATTTGATCCATTTGTTCCATCTAAAACAAGCACTGTTTTGATATTATTTGTTTCTATATTTTTACTTATGGTAGATTTAATTTTAACTAACTGGTTTAATAAATTTGTATTATTAGATAAGCGTCCAGCAGTATCAATAATTAGATAATCATATAACCCTTCCTTTGCTTTTAATGAGGCGCTATAGGCTACGCTTGCAGGATCTTGTTCAATAACTCCTTGATAAAAATCAGCTTTTTGTTTTAAGGTCCACCCTTTTAATTGTTCTACTGCTGCAGCACGAAAAGTATCACAAGCAGCAACTAAAATTTTTTTATTATCTGGAATAATATTAATAAGCTTCCCTATAGTGGTAGTTTTTCCACTACCATTTACGCCTATAAAAAGAAGGGTTGTTAATTTTGTATCATCAGATTGCAATAATGATTGTTCTCTTGGCTTAAGAATGAGCTCGAGTTCATTTGCTAAAAGTCTTAAGATTTCATGAGGATCCTCTGGATTAATAGTCTTTAATGATTTTATTCTATTTATTAAATGTTCAGTTACTTCCAGACCAATATCACTTGATAATAATATAGTCTCTAATTCATCAATGATTTCCTGATTAATTTTTTTAATTGATAAAACTTCTAAAATATTTTTAGATAAATAATTTGAAGTTTTCTTTAGACCTGATTGAAATTTTGTAAATAGGTTCATCTTTTTAAATAATACGAGCGCTTAGGATTTTTTTATTAAAATCAGTAATTATACATTTAACAATCTCCCCTTCTTTAATAGAATTTGATATTCTAATTTTAGTAAAATGCTGCGATTTACCATAAGAAATATTTTCTTTTACTTGCTCTACAAGCATAATAGCAGAATTACCAATTTGGTTTTCTAGATATCTTTGCATTTGTCTATCCCCTTCTTCTCTTAAAGCCCGTGCTCTTTTTTTAATTATATCTTTTGACACTTGAGGCATTCGAGCTGCTGGAGTATTTTTTCGAATTGAGTAAGGAAAAATATGTAAGTGTGTAAGATTACATTCTTTTATTATATTTATAGAGTCCTGAAACATCCGATCAGTTTCTGTAGGAAACCCTGCAATTATATCTGCTCCGAAGACAACATCTTTTTTCAGGGAACGAACTTTTTTACAAAAATTGATTGCTTGTTCTCGGGTATGTCTCCGTTTCATCCTTTTTAGAATAAGATTATTGCCTGCTTGTAAGCTTAAATGAAAGTGTGGCATGAGTCTTTTTTCATTTAGTAGGGGCCAAAAATCATCATTGATTTCAGCACAATCAATTGAGGATAGACGAAGTTGTTTTAGTTTGGGAATAAGATTTAGAACTCGTTTAACAAGTTGAAAGAGATTTGGTTTTCCAGGCAAATCTTTACCATAATCTGTTATATCAACTCCTGTAAAAACTACTTCATTATAACCATTATTTACTAAAATTTTAACACGATCCACTATTACACCTGCAGGAACACTTCTATGATTTCCTCTACCAAAGGGTATAATACAGAAGGTACACCTGTGATCACATCCTTGTTGAATTTCTATAAATGCTCGAGACTTTCCTTCAAATTTTTCAACTTTATTCTTATGCAAAGTGTTATCTGCAAATATATCTCTAACTTGAACGGGGTTATTTGTCGATAAGCCGGACCAAGTTTCTTTTTGCAACTTTTCCTTATTTCCAATAACAAAATCTACTTCATTTATATTGGCATATTTTTCAGGATTTATTTGTGCTGCACATCCTGTAACAATAATTTTTTTTTCAGGAAAGTTTTTTTTAGATTTACGAATTTCATATTCTATTTTTTTTTCAGCTTCTGCAGTTACTGTGCAAGAATTAATAATTGTATAGTTATTAAGTGCACTCTTCTTAGTGAGAGATTTGATAACCTCACCTTCATATATATTTAAACGGCATCCAAGATTGATAATATTAATATTACTTTTTTTCATAATGACTAAATTTCTATATTTCCATGAAAATTTATTTCTGCAGGACCTATCATAATTGCTTCATCATTTTTTATATTTATAAACAATGAACCACGTTCTAATTGAACCTCAACATTATTATCTAGTAAATTTTTCAATTGGCCAGCATATACAGAGGCGCACGCACCACTTCCACAAGCCAGCGTAAGACCTACTCCTCTTTCCCACACTCTCATTTTAATATTTTGTCTATTGACAATCTCAATAATTTCAACATTAGTTTTGTTGGGAAATAATTCATAATTTTCTATTATAGGACCAATGGTATGCAAATCAACTGCAGCAATATTTTCTCCAAAAAAAACACAATGTGGATTGCCAATATTGACTGCCACACCATTACTAAATCCTTCAATATTTATAGGAATATTCAAACTATCAATTTCTTTTGAAAGTGGAATTTTCTCCCACTTAGTTGAAAGCTTACCTAAATTAACACTTATATTATCAGTATCTATTTTTTTTGCGCATAAAATACCTGCGTCAGAAAGAATTCGAATTTCTTTTTTATTAGTTTCATGAAATAATAATTTAGCAACACACCTTGTCCCATTTCCACACGCCTCTGCTCTGTCTCCACTAGGATTAAAAATCTCTATTTGTGCATGGATATCAATTTGATCACTTGGGTTTATTGTAATTAACTGATCACAGCCTGCCCCACTTTTACGATCACTTAATTTATTGATTAAAGCCTTTGTAATCACAATATCATTTTGTCTTTTATCAATAATTACAAAATCGTTGCCTAATCCATGCATTTTAATGAAATTAATTTTTTCCATATTTTCTCTATATGACTGTTTTTTTATATAATTCCAGTTAAAATAATATGTTTTATGATAACTTGACTTTAGATCATGTTTTTAATATGAATATTTTTAAATTCCTTAATTGAAATTTTATTAACTTATCATTTTTTTGGTAGGTACATCAGCCCACGAGTGTCGTGCCCTGGTGCAACTGACTATTGGAGCAACATGTTTGGAACGTTAAATCAAAGATTAGAAAAAATTGTTAACTCTATAAGAGGTAAAGCAATTATTTCTGAACAAGATATTGATTTAACAATGCGAGAAATTCGTATTGCTTTTTTAGAAGCTGACGTTGCATTACCAGTTGTAAAAGATTTTATTAATAATGTTAAAAAAAATATTATCGGAAAAGAGGTTTTAAAGTCAATTAAACCTGATCAGATGATTATTAAATTAGTTCTAGATGAACTAATTAATATTTTGGGAGCAAATAATGAGCCTTTGAAAATTGAAAAAAATGGATTAACAAAAATTCTTTTTTGTGGATTGCAAGGATCAGGAAAAACAACATCTGTTGCTAAACTTGCTAATTATATTCAAAAAGAATCTAAGAAAAAAATATTATTAGTATCTGGAGATATTTACAGACCAGCTGCTCAAGAGCAATTGCAAGTTTTGAGCAAGCAAGTTGGAGTTGAGTTTTATAATCATAAAAATTCTCAATCAGTTGAAAATATTATTAATGATTCTCTTCTTTATGCAAAAAAGAATATATTTGATATTATTCTATTTGACACAGCAGGGCGCCAAGTTGTTGATAATATTATGATGGAGGAATTAAAATTAATTTTTAAAAAATTAGAACCGCAGGAAACTATTCTTGTTGCAGATTCTTTAACTGGACAAGATGCTGCAAACATAGCAAAAAATTTTAGTGCAGCAGTTTCTATTACTGGATCTATTTTAACACGAATTGATGGTGATGGACGTGGTGGAGCGGCATTATCTATTAAATCTATAACAGGTGCCCCTATTAAATTTATTGGTACCGGGGAAAAAATTGATCAATTAGAAGCCTTTTATCCTGATCGTATAGCAAATCGCATACTTGGCATGGGTGATATTATTTCATTAGTTGAAAAAGCATCAGAGAATATTGATCAGAATGAAATGGAAAAATTAGCTAAAAAAATGGAAAAAGGAAAATTTGACTTAGATGATTTTTCTAAACAACTTAAGCAAATGGGAAATATGGGAGGTGTTTCAGGTATCATGTCTATGCTTCCAGGAATAACTAAAGCACAAAAGTTAATGGCAGAAAATAAAATTTCTGATGACTTAATTATTCATCAAATCGCAATTATTCATTCTATGACAAAAAAAGAACGTTCTAATCCTGATTTAATAAAAGCTTCAAGAAAAATCCGCATTTCAAATGGTTCAGGAACAAGAGTTCAAGATGTAAACAAACTTTTAAAGCAATTTCTTCAATCACAAAAGATGATGAAAAAAATGAAATCAATGGGAAAAGGTAGTTTGTCTAGTGATTTTATTCAAAAACTTCAGGGAAAACTACCACAAAATTTTAATTAATAAGAAAGGAACATTATGCCAGTTAGAATTAGATTATCAAGAGGAGGGGCAAAGAAAAGACCTTTTTACCGTATAGTTGTTGCTGACTCTAGACGTTCTCGTGATGGAAAATTTATAGATCAAGTTGGAACTTATAATCCAATGTTACATAAAGATAATCCAGAGAGAGTAAAAATTGATATAGAAAAGGCAAAAGAATGGATTGGCAAAGGAGCCAAACCCAGTGATCGTGTTAAATTATTTTTAAGTATAATGGGTGTTGGAGAAAAACCTGTAATTACAGAAAAAACAAAACAGCATCTTCCTAAAAAGAAAGCTCAAGAAAAGTTAGCAGCAGAAGCAGCACCAGCAGCACCAGCAGCACCAGCAGCACCAGCAGCACCAGCAGCACCAGCAGCACCAGCAGCACCAGCAGCACCAGCAGCACCAGCAGCACCAGCAGCACCAGCAGCACCAGCAGCAGAAGCAGCACCAGCAGCACCAGCAGCAGAAGCAGCACCAGCAGCACCAGCAGCAGAAGCAGCACCAGCAGCAGAAGCAGCACCAGCAGCAGAAGCAGCACCAGCAGCAGAAGCAGCACCAGCAGCAGAAGCAGCACCAGCAGCACCAGCAGCAGAAGCGAAAAAATAACTTTTAATGCATAATTATAATTTTTAAATTAATTTATGAAAATAGCTGACATGAAAAAAAAAGAATTAGTTCATGTAGGAACTTTT